>ENA-UOTX01000265-UOTX01000265.1-compost-metagenome-genome-assembly--contig:-NODE-265-length-59001-cov-36.275236_pt1 | contig 59001 bp, 33 predicted proteins | sample MGYA00238143_ERZ746982 | MGnify/ENA primary metagenome ERZ746982 (study PRJEB28758, sample SAMN06268862) | compost metagenome | isolation source: single cell | place: USA: California, Emeryville, Joint... | reverse complement strand
TGAAAGGACTCACCCCAAATAGAAAGCAATTCTCTTTGAAAATGCTTGCAAAAGAGTGATTTTCCGACACCGGCTTGTCCGGTCAGCAGTCAAAACCATTGGAGACTCTCCGTTTTCAGCTTTTTTGATGTCGAAGCTGAGCTCAAATGTTGTACGCTGGTTATCTGTACTTGAACTCGCACGAACATCTATGAGCAGATCTAATTCATTTTCAAGAGTTTGATCATTCAAAATCTTTTTCTGATAGTGTTTGAATTTACACACTATTTCTGGATCATTGATCCTTGGAATACTGTTCGTAAGTTCTACGACACAGTCTTTCTCCACCATTTCTTCAGAATTCTCTTGGGATGGACTCATCCCTTGAAAATTTTTCTTCTGGATTGGTTCCATCCCTTTCTGATCGAAATAAATTTTTATAGGAGAAAATATCTAATAGAAATGTAAAATAAGATCGGCTTAGAAAAAGAAATTCTGACTCACAACATTATGAAAAATGATTCCGATAAGAAGAGTACCTACTTGGAAAATAGTTTACATTTGAAAAGCAATTCATACTCCTATTCATACTTTTACTTCTGTTAATTTCGCAAATCAAGCATAGCTAAATCCTCAAGGAGCTAGAAACAATTTGCTTGCAGTATTATTTCGAAAGAAATAGGATCTTTTTCCTCAGTCAACATTAGTTTATGGTGAGATCCAACGTGAGTATGAATTATCAAACGGTTTTTTGCAGGAATTTTCCGCTTTCCTTAACAAATCGGGAGCCAAAATTTGGCATTGGAAGTAACTTCATCTCGCTATATGTACAGAGCAATTCAGTACGACTGTTAGTAGTTGATCCTGGAAATTATCAAATGATGAAGCTCCAAAGGCTCAGCAAATACCTAATATGATGAATAAATGGCGAATTTTGCAAATCTTCCTGGTATTCTTATGCTGAACTAGTCCGCTGTTTCAAGAATTCCTTAAGCAGACCTAAAAGATTCTCTTTTGCTCTGCCAGTAGCAAGCTGCAAACCAGATTTTACCACTTTCGAGAAAAGTTGCATTCTGTTTTTGGTATTTGTTTAATTTTTTTTTTATTTCTTTGTTTCCCAAGTTAGCAAATTTTCACCTACATACAGCAGCTATTTTCATTTTTCAACCTTTGTTCAGTCCTGATTTCTTTTTTCTTTCTTTAAAAGCTTAAAGATGAGTAATCTACCTGCAATCAAATGCTTTTCAAGTCAACTTTAAGTTATATAAGAGCATTTTGGTAGATAATTCATTCATTTTGAGTATAGATCCATTTTTTCGAAAGCGAGCACCTCATTCTACCTCTCCAAATCCTGTCTTCCGGAACAAATTTTTCAATCGTACAGTTTGAAGTTTAAACAAGGAGAAAGAATTGATTTTTCAAAATGGATCGTGAGAATTCAAGCCATCGAGGAAATTTTCACACATTTGATCAGTGAAAAAGTTCCCAAGCAGTCTATCTCCTAGGAAGAGCAGTTATTTTACGATACTTCAGCAAGCGAAGCAGGATTTGCTTGTGATGAAATGATAAATATTGAAATTGCAGCACACAACTTAGCCGTTTCTAATTAATTATTCAATATTCATACGGTAGTTGAATTTTCTATCAAGTCAAAAGCGCCTTCAAGTATATGATAAAAAGAAAAATTGCTTAAGAAAAGTTGATAGTAAGTTTGATCAACGCTTCAGATTCAGTGATTCGAGAAAAAAAAAATCTGCGAGGAGGAATTCCTATACACTATAGTATTTGAATATAAACCCAATTTAAAAAAACGACAAATAAAATTCGTTTCTTTGAAAATCTATAAAATGATAAAACCGATTGAAACTATGAAAAATTCTATGAAAAACAAAGAAACAGCCAAAACAGACATTAAATAACAACAAAATCGCTCAAAAGCAATGAATCGCCCCCAAACGATAAAAAACGAATGACGATTGCACGACTATATAAACCAGGCAGCCTGAATCATTATCATAATCAAAACAAATCTAATCAAACAAATAGCATCACCTTCAAATCAACCCCAAGAAAATAATGAGAGCCACTTCCATTGTAGTCCTTGCCCTTGCAGTTATCCTTGCTGTCGCCACTGCTGCTAAACTTAGACATAGACACGGAAAATCACAAAGCTACTATCCAAGCTATAGCTCCTCATACTCCAGCAGCTATTACCCAACTTCTACCAGATACACTAGCAGCTACACCAGCAGCTATTACCCAACCTCCACCAGATACACCAGCAGCTATTCTTCCACCAGATACTCTAGCAGCTATTACCCAACTTACACCAGACCTTCAACTTCCACAAGAACCTCAACCTCAACTTCCACCTCAACCAGAACTTCAACCTCCACTAGAACTTCAACTTCTACCGGATATTGGTACCCAACTGCGACTGCCACCACTCACTATTACCCAACAAGTCACTACTAAAATTACAAAATTTTTAGAAGATTAAATGAATCAGTCTGCACATTGACCATTTAATCTATATCGTTAGATGTTTTTAATTCTCTCTTTAATAGTTTGCATGATTCATGTTGCGTCTTATTTTTAATTTTGTACATGTTTCGCAAACTATTAAATTACCCCCAAAAAAATGTGTTTTTTGAGAGAGGAGAGGTATTGAAAGCACCAATTTTTAACTCATCCAACAGCTCTGCGTTCGTGAGACCAGATCGATCCAGCATAGACAAACAAGAGTTGCAAGATAGAAATAACCATGGGAACAGAATAATGGTAGCAGAAGATAGATTTTTTGCTTAAAAAATGGAAGGTTGTTGAGTATTTTCATTCCCAAAAATCGAGCACTGCCTATCAAAAGGAGCTTTCAACCATGATGTGAACTTTTGTAGAAAATTCTCAAACTTAATCCTATTGAAATCAGGTTTTCAATTTGGGTTAATCAGATTATTGAATACAAATTCTAAGATTGCTTGACTGATTCAATTTTTGTGTCAATGCTCAACTCTTTTTCATTTTCATACAACTCGCGGTTTGACGATTGCATGTGTTGTGCTCACCCACATCATTTTTTCAGTCAACTGGCCAAGATGATATTTAAAGTTTAAGATGAAATTACTTAATCAGAATAAACCATAGATCAAACAATGTTTTCTGCTCCTATCCAATTCTCAGACATGAAGAATAAAAAAATATAATTAGAATTAAGGGCTCTTTAAGAACTCCTCAATCCACTTGGTATTTAGCGCAGAATTCGCAAACCAGAATTCTTCTGTAGAAGAATATTTTCCATTAGCATCCTTCATTTGATGTCTATGTTCCTGAGTCTCTGCAGATAGATACCCCTTAAAATTCATTGTCAGGTAGGAATAAGTTGCGCCTTCAAGCTTCAACTCCAAAAGAAGTTCATATTTTTGACAATCATTTCTCCCATTCCACTCATCTTCTATAGTCTCTGTGATTAGTTTTTTTGCTGTTTTGTACTCCTTTAGAAGTGTATCAAAAACAACCTTCTGTTCTGAGGGAATTTCAGAATAGATTACTAAACACCTCTTGTGGGATTTGAGAAGTTCCTCTTTTTCCTTCTTTTTCTTTTCTTTATAGGCCGCTATCAGGCTTTTTATAGAGTAATTCGGAATTAGTGTTTTGGAAGGCATTGGCAGATTCGTCAGTGGACTTGTCATATTGATTTGCAGCCAGTCTTCGATTGCTTTCCTTTCGTAGGTATAACCATCAGCTGCGACAACAGGATCGTCCATGACCTGAAAAGTGATAGGGCAGACGAAGTTGTTTGTTGTGATTTCAAAGGTAGATTCTTGCATTAGAGATGACAGAACTGTTTATTATTGTTTTTCCAAAAAGTTGCTGAATTTTTAAAGAGTCAAAATCTAGTCTTGTTCTTAGATTGAAACCAGTAAATTCTAAAATTGAAACCTTCAATAAAGATCTATTAAAGATTCATGCCAGACGCTGGCTGGTTCAAGAACATGCAGACACTAGATGCTCTCTTAAATCTTTCACAATTATATTGAGACAATATGAATAGATTTTACCCTCGCTTTTCCTGAACTAACACTAATTATCTTGAAATGAATGAGGAGCTTGCTTCTATGTGGAAATATTTCTAATCTTTGTCAGTCCGACATCATAAATGCAATAATTAGTTCTTATCGAAGATGAGAAGTTAGCACATAAAGAAAAATGATTTTATCATATGCTGATTTCTTGATGAATAAGTCAGTTTAGTCTACCTTCAGACTATTGGAAAGCATGCAAAAATGATTTTCGATAAATTATTAGTATTTATGCCGCAGCATGAGTGAGTTTTGAGCATTTTTTTTTTGTTGAAAAAATGTGAAAGTTCAAATTGCATTAATAATCTCTTTCTCTTCCACGGCTGTTCAATCTCAAATATCAAGATTGTTGAATATTTCTATAAATATGACCTGTCATGATCTAACCCGCGCATTGAATAGAATCTGTATTTGGTAAATTTGAAGAGTGTTCTGAATTTTTTGTCATTCTCTAGTAATTCAATAAAGCTAAAATAGAAATCGAATTAATTCTTTTTTCTCTTAGTCGTAACGTTAAGCTACACATACAGATAGAAGATTTCCCTGTAAAAGCATTTTTCGCTGGTAGCTACTCTATAATACAGTTTTTTTTTTATGTGATTGCCTTAGCAAAAGGTAAGAATATGATTTAGAAGCCATGAATTGCCGTGTGTTTTAAAGAAAATATTGATGACTATTAGTATGAATTTGAAAAGAGAATCAAATGAGAGTTCGCTCCACGACAGTCTTTCACAATTCAGAGTGTTTATGAGTTCAAATACGAGTATAATACCAGCAGCAATTGATTAACAATCTATCTTCATTTAGTTGTCGTAAAGACTTTTTACTGCACTGGCACAAGAGGACCTCCATCAATTCACTTTCATTTTTCATTACTAAAGACTTTTAATTTGAGAAGAACAAAACTCGATATTCCTGTCTATATGAAGCCAGCAACTAAAGGTCGAAAACCTTAAAAGCCACGATTTCAAAATACAAGATTTCAAAACTTTTATTTCATTGCATAAAACGCAACAGCTCGCACTGTAATCGGATCAACGAAAAGCCTGAGAATTTTTTTCAATTTAGGATTTTTTGATTTGGACATTATCCGAATGATGACACTGTTAGCAGCACTTTAAAAATTTGACCGACTCCCAAATCTTGAGCAAAAGAAATCAAGAAACCTTTCGCCCTTCGCTCAGTATTTACTGGTTCCATATTTGCAGCAACTGCAAGGATTATGTAGACGCATCCAGCAAACACATTTAGCATCAATATATAACCAATAACTCTCTTGATTTTAGCCTTTATCTGCAGCCTTTTTCTTTTTACAAGCTCTTGTTGGCGAATTTGCGGATTGCGGCTTGCCATTGCAGAGATCATCCGCATGCTCTTGCTGTTTGTTGAATGAATAAAAATTACAATAAGATAACAACAAACAATTGGAAATTACATTTTTGTGACAACTAGTAGTTTAAAAATAATGTTAATTGGAGTGACTGTCCCCACTGATAGTAGCATTACCATTAATGCGTCACGCTATAACAAATCAAAAAGCTGTTATAATCTTTTTCATCGAAAAATGCTGATTACGTATTTATCTCCTTCTGATAGGTTTTCTTTTTCTTGAGTAAGGCTGCTGAACAAGCAAGAGAAAGCCATCAAACTCAAGATTCGAATATAGAGGAGAACAGCTCGAGACTTCCGAGAAAAAGATCCATCTTCATACAAATATATTGACGTCAGGATGTGTCCATACTACATAAATGATGATGTTGGTCGAGAATAATCTGAAGGATGAGAGTTTCCTTTGTCTCTAATGTTGCTCGAGTTGAGCAGAATATCTGAATGTTTTTCCACGCAGAGTTTCCTGCAATAAGAATAGCTCCTTGAACTCCAATTCTACTGGAATATAGGCCAAGTTCTTAGAGGTTGTCCATGTGGGATTGCTTCCTAATGCGGTGGCACTTTCAATACCGATATTATTTCTTGGTGCTACGAGGTTCTTTATGTTACTCCAACAAAGATTTGTTCCGATCGTTATGGTGGCCTGGTCTGAATTTTTTTTTTTGTTGAACGAAGCACTTCAAGAATCTTTCAAGTTGAAGTCTCTCCAATAGGTGACCCGCCATTGGAGATAATAGGAATTGATTCAAGCTAAAGACGTTTTAAATTTCAAGGAGGATTTTTCTGATAATTAGAGAACCGATATCTCCTATTTTATTATCATTTAACCAAAATTTTCGAGGCTCTGCCATACAGTATTTTTTCCTATCGCACTGGCACCTACAGCGCCAATTTTATTTCTTGATCCGGATTATTCCTTCAGGTTGCCCGAGTTGTATTCTCTGTTGATGACACAGGAACCGAAATCTCCAATTGATTCTTGTATAATAGAAGTTGTTAAAAGTTGTGTGTCCATACTTTATTCCTTTCGGTCGCGGATGTCGCTTCATAACCAATATTGCTCCGCGCAAACTGAAACTTTTTTACTTGGAAATTCTTTTTGCATGCTCAAAATCAAAAGGTGAAATATCGAGCTCTCTCAAATTTAGAAATCTTTCTCTTTATAGGACCCCTTATCAGGATTATTTTCTTCTCTTTAAACTGATTGTTGAGTGTCATTTTTTCGCAAACAACACAAATCCCCTTTTTGCCTCTGCTATTATGCAGAAAAACCAACCCTGTACTCGCAGTGCTCGAACTCATTAATGGTTAATTTCTCAACATTCTAAACAATTCTAAGGTCCATTATATTTTGTTTAACAAAAGTTTAGAAATTAATATCCAACAACCTATGATAGAACTCTAATATTTATTTGAGAATTTCTAAATTTTTTCAGAAAATATCAGGTCCCTTGTCTTTCACGTAGAATTTTACGAGAAATTCGATCTCTCTAATAGAAAATAAAAGCTCTTTCAGATAGGACTAAGTGGAATTCAGTGTAATCGCTACACAACCTTTAATTCTGAAGCTAAGAAACTTTCTTATCATTTTATCCCGAGAAATTATTCTCAACATTAAAATCGCTCTCTGCTTGAATTTTTCAACTCCTTAAGCTGCTTCGTTCGGAAATTAATCGATTTATTCAGGCTATGATATGTGACTATTCTAAAGGACTGCTGTTGCTCTGTTTAAAGACCATCAAGGAGTTTTTAATCACACTTCTTCAAATTCCTCCTCAATAGACATATATTTGCTGGATCATGGCCGAAATATCCTCCAAAATTTTTTTGTACTTCCTAGTTCAAGGAGGAAGTGTTCGAGCCAGTCGATTCATTTTAATTGGGATTCGAAACGAATGAGTATGTGACGAAGCTAATGATGTGAGTCCTTCTCTCAATGTCTGGTTCTGAGTACCTGTGCATCGTACAGGAAGGAAGGTTTACTTTTTGCTCAAAATCATATTTGCAGTTTCATGAAAGCAACCAAAACAAAAAAAATAAATAAAACTATTTCGTCACTTTGTTTGAAAGAGAAAAAATAAAAATGCAAGTTTCAAAAGGAATAAGAAAACTAATGGCAAGAAAGAGTCTTTATTGTGAGCATATACGAATCAATCACCATAATTCTCGATTAATTCATAAAGGACCATCTTTTTAACACTCTCGCTTGAAAGAGAGTGAAAAAGATCAGTTGCTAAAAAACAAGCAGACAACAACGAAGCTCTAAACCAATTTTATCAAGAGAGGCTCAAGAGCCGTCCTGTGCTTTATGACAGCTCTGAAGTTAAATAATCAAAAACGGAGAAAAGAAAATGAATTGAATTCGTTGGTCAATATTTATTACTATTTAAGCATCAGTATGTCAATTTTCTGGAATACAGATTCCAAATAAGCATCTCATTTTAAATTAACGTCTAGCAGAGAAAATTCTCTCATCACGCTACTTAACTTTTTGCGCTCTTCAACGTTGCATTATTTGGATTATTGTCGGAGACGGGCTAGTTACCTGACAGGAGAATTGACGTAAATAGCACATTACTTGATCCTGTAGAAGATGAGAAAATAGTTTGTTCTTCGGGAAAATTTCGGGATGATGCTTGGCTTTCAATCCATAACTATGTAGTCTGTAGTTCACATATGAGCTGCTGCTAATTCTGTGAAGACTTGATTGTCTGTATTTTCGTATATCTATTCGAATTTACAAGCATTAAAATCCAAGATGATTCGTTTACTAACTAAAGAAAACCGAGCATCGGAGAGAACTTTCACTCTAGCAATAGTAAAATGAGAATTGGAACAATGATGGTCCGGTGCCGGATGAACTGCTTGAAAGAAGTAAAGTGCTTTATTAGATTCCTCACTAACGAGATCTCATCATTAGACCATAATGATTCGATTTGGTCCCGTTATTCAGTCCTTAACATCATTTGAGAAAATCAACTTTCTTAAAGCCCGCTTCACCTACAAATAAGACTTTGCAGAGGAAAGTAAATGATATCCATTTAACCAATTATTTTAAATGAGTTACGTTCTCAAGAATTCACAATTATTGTATTTTATTAATTTCCAACAGAAATAGAAAAATAAGTACTGAGATCCAAAAAATAGCACTTTCATTTTAGATAAGACCAGATATATGAATTTTGGCGCTATTGCCTTCATAGTAGCCTCGAGTCAAGTCGGCTCAGGCGTAATTGTTAATTCAGATGTCTTCCATCCTTACTGACTAAGTTTAGTATTACTATACGTTTTCCTCAGCAACTGTGTATTAGTGAGCTACTTGCTCATTCAAATCAATTAAAGATAGCCAACAGCGGTCTAATGCGACTTAACTTTTGTGCAATATCCTAACGAACTCAAAATTTACTCTTTCTCATGAAGCTCGGTGGCAAATTGTGAAACATTAGAATGAAAAAACTAATCCATTACAATACCTTTCCTGCTCCTTGAAACAGAAAGATCTCCGACAAATCTCTCAGCCCAATACTCTAAACTACTTTAAAAGACCTGAATTAAACCGCTTTTTCAAAATTGTAATCCGAGCTCTTAGTTAAGAAGCAAAGCTAATTCTGAAAATCTCACATAATTAAATGTTCGAAAAACCTTTATTGTTCCGACATATACATGTAATAATTATATTCATGTTCGAATTTCTCATGAGACAGCTCTTAAATAACGTCTGCTCTCTAGTATATCTCGATTCTTACCACTTAGGCGATATCAAAAAATATATTGAGATACTAGTTAGTAGAGAGGTAAACTATACTCTACGAGTGTTAACAATTATCTTTAAGAGAAAAATGGTCTTGGAGGTAATTGAGCAGCATAATTGGCTCTTAAACGATTTAGGAGCAGATTATTTGCAACGATTCTTCCATTGTTTATAATTTGAGCCTGCTGGGGTGACACTGAATTTTTTTGGAAAACGAATTGATTTTGAATAGGAAGCTGACTCAGCCTCTGATTCATCATCTGAGGCTTTTGCTGCGGTATTATTTGCATGAGAGCCTGACGTTGCTGATCCAGAAGTGATTTCCTTCGGAGTTGTTGTAACTGCTGTTGGACAAATAAAGAATGCTGAGCGTTAGATAACAATTGCAAAGGCATAAGCAAACGATTATTTTGCTCTATTTGCGCCCGAAGAAGGTCTATCGCGTTAGCAGCAGTAGCGGTCGAGACAAAAGTCTCATTCATAGTAATAGGAGAAATCTCTTCACGCTTGATTGGAGCGAACGGCGTCTCGAATTTAGGTTTTTCTATGTCAATTTTGGCTATGGTTAAGTCTAGGCTATCATTGGTTGCTATTAGTAACAATAATCATTGGCATGAGGAAAGGCTGCATTAAGCTTACTTTTTTGAATGACATTATGCGGAGGAGAAATTTCTTTAACGCGAGTGAAGGGACGTTCAGCATGCTGTCGTGTCCTTCTTACGGCTGGTCTCGACTGAACCACCGCCGTTTCTTTTGTAACTTTAACTTTCTTCCGATTCGATTCAGCTTCGAGATCATCATGGCATGGTCTCTCGCAAAGGGATTTTGTCTCAGTCCCTTTATTAGAGGAGTTGGACTCCTGAGCCTCCTTCTCCTTCTTTGTCGGTGAGTCTTTCTTTTGTTGTCGTCCGCTTTTCTTCACTTTTAGGATTCTGCTTACGATCTTTTTTTCTGTCCTTCCCTCTTTCCGATAGACTTGGCAAATCGATTTTGCCGTGGAATAGTTGATTCCTAACCTCTTGGCTGTCTGGCAAATATAAGCTTTCAAGCAACGAAAATTTAAAAATACAGGCCGTATTTTTTTCCCGGATTCCATGACAAGACTAATAAGCTTGAGCCTCTTTTCATCCGAGACCGCGTGGTACTTCGGACGGGATTTCTGTCGCCTTCTCCTCCCAGAGCCTTCGCAATCTGAGGCTTCACAATAGTTAATAACAGCGTCTGGCTTGCGAGACACACTACCCCTAAGCTCGCGTTTCTGAGGCTGAGGCTTGGGGTCGGTAGGAATAACATCCATTTTCGTTTCTAATGGCATTAGACGCTCGTTACAAGGTGCTAATAGGGTATCTTACCTGCAGGAACTGTTTTCTGAGACATATAAATTGAAAGTATAAGCTAATTTTTTCCCTTTTGACTTATTTATAATCTGGAACGAAAGTTTAAGTTAATTTACTGACAGTCCATCTCAACCATGGGTTTTAACTGACAATGTCTCAAATCTTAATCGGACGTTTGCGACAGAACATTCTGGAGGGTATTCGAAGTTCCTCGTATTATTCTATGAAATCCTTCAGCGCGTTAAAATCTATGAAATTTAATTAGTTATTTGATTTCGGATGGTTTCATTTTGCTGCTTTGCGGTTAACAGGAATTACTAAAAATCTAAATTTGCGTAATAATAACCTGCGCTTAGCAGCATTAAATTTACCAGTGAGTTAGAAGCTTCCGATCGCATTCCGAATCAGAACTCAAATTAGAATTTGTTAGTAATGACGCAAAAAAATTTAACTAATTAAGAACTCAAATAATCTAATTGCGAAGGTCTTTAATTTCTTGGCTAATATAGCTTGACTGGCACTCGGCCGCACAGAAGTACCAAATGCTTCATTATTAGACTTGCATTGCAGTTAAGATAGAACCCAACTTAATCTCAGACCCTGTCTTGAGAATTTAGCTGCCCTGGCAGCCGTGGCAAAGAAGTCAGCTTCATTTTTAATCGAAAGAATAGGAATTTCGCCTGAAAAAAATGTAGTAGAAGCTCTCTTTTTGAATCTTGCGATGATTAGAAGCTCTTAGGTCAGGAGTTAATCTCCTGTGAAATTCGCAGGGCATGTTAGATGTATATGAATCGCAAATTCTTTCGAAAAAAGAAGGAAGCACATGGAAGCCGGAAAGAGAGAATGAAGTTGAATCAGCTAAATGTGAGATGGAAATCAGCAAACAATAAATGGCGAGCTTCGCACTTTGTCAGTTTGGGCAGGGAGTTTGAGTTTTACCTGAAGTGAGTTGAATGAATAGGAGCTTCTCGGATTGTAGAAGTCGAAAAGCATGTCAGAACTGGCGTGAAATTGAGCCATTCCGAGGATATACTCGAGAGAGAAGGTTTGTTTGAGGCAAGAAAGGCAGGACGCTGAACCGAATATGGCCTATTGGAATTCGATGCGCGATGAAATTCGATGAAATTGCTCAAAATATTTAATCCATGTCGAACGAGAGTATCACTTATCAATTCGCAATCAATCAATTGTTTTTTCCTTTCTGCACTGTCTACATTCATTTTAAGAGATAATTTATTACATAAACACCATAAAAGATTTAAATGTCTCACTTGTTGAAAAGGTTATCTGAAGAAAATAAGTTTTTAAGCTCGAGAAATCAGCGCGGTGGATGAATAATAAAGCATTTTGGTCATTCTCTTTATTCAGGTAAGGGTTGCTACTCTTTTTCAATGAAAAGCCCGACTAAAAAATCAAAAGCCTTTTTATTCTTAGCAGGGGTAAAATAAATTGAATTGACCGGCTCTGGTACAATAATCTGTAAATAAAAATTATGCATGGTATGTTCCGGAATTCGAATCAATTGTTAAATAAATTAAATCAGCGAATTTCTGCTTTGGAACCATGATCAGTAAAATACATGGGCTTCTGTTTTTTAATTTATTATTCTACGTTTGTAGATCGAGATACAGATAGCTTTTTGTTAAGAAAAGTAAATTTTGAACTAGCAAGCTTTGTCTTTTGTTTGTAAAATGCTATTTTTTGTTGATGGGAATTGTTTTTTCGGCAATCATGCATTGTGAAGCTCTCCAAGAGAAATATTTGATTACAAAGATGTAATAGTTCGTGTCAATCCCAAAATTTGAGTATTAACTTCCCTTAACAGAAAATTGCTCTGCGATGTTCTAACGTCGAAAGGATTACAGTATCAAACCGTTAGAGAGTTTCAGCTATACTGTTTTTTTCTTTTTTTTGATTTTTCGATGATTCAATATAAGGCATTACACTCTAGCTATATATAATGATGACGATAATACGAAAACTTCACGAGTGTGTATTGCTGTTGCAGCTCCAACGAAATTAAACATATCATCAACTCCACGATAAAGAAATTTTATCATGCGTAATTTTCAGTAGTCTTTGAGAGATCTAAAGTTATTTAAGCGTAAACTGGTTCACTCTCTGTAGTAGGATAATTGTCTGCTCTCCCTTTCTGTATCATCAAGCACATAATTAAGAAAATTTGGCAAAGAAGTCTGTTTACGCGTGCTTCATTAAGATAAAAGATGCCCAAAACTCCCAAGAAAATCGCCAAAATATAGGATATACTAGTCCAATTGAAAAAGTATAATGGCAATGTCATCAGGTAGAAGTTTTACACTCGGAGGAATGCCGTTTCGTCGGATTCTATTGTCAATAGGAGTGCCATAAGAGCCACACTACAAGGCGAAAAAGTGTGAGTATGAGCCAATACAGTACGTTACAATATATTGAAGGCTCCGCGTCCACCTGAATGCTTTAAGAACCCAAAATACTCATGAAGCCAGCCGAAATTGCACTCACCAGCAATCATCAAGAATCCAAAAAACCTGCCTCAAAATATTTTGTCATGCAAGGTGACTTGATCCACAAGTACCCTAGGTAGATCGTTGTGAACCAATCAGTGATCGAGAGGAATCTCGTGAATAGAAAATTCAAGCCTGCTAGTCCGATTAATCCGATGCTTTTGAGAAAAATGAGGGATTTAATTGCAATTGGAGACTAACTTACCCAAGGAAGTAGTTCATGCCCACGAGAATCTTTCCAGAGTCTCCTCGTTTGATAGCGGTTTTCAACTCTATGTATTGTTGGTCCATTTGCTTTTGAAGGTGACTATGAATAAAATTAATAATCCAATTTGGTTTCCTGTAAAGGATATACTGCAGTATTTAATTGAATAAGGAAGCTTGTTGTATTGTTATGTCATTCAAAACAAATTTTATTTTAATGAAAAGAAAGGCCGTTGTTGTTTGGAAACGAGGCAAAGTAACTAAAACAACGCACACAAGTCTCTAAATTGCTCTTGCCTGTCCCTTCTTTGATTAATAAATAACATCGAATGGATTCAGCTTTCTTAAGGCATTTACCAAAAGGTTCAATGGACCTAAAGAAAGATGAGTTAAGCTTTGGAAGCTTTGGAATATGTGCTTTAATATTTCAGGTCCGATATCCAGGCTTGCAAATATTGATGTTGGGCCACATTAAACACTCCATGTCACGATGTGGAGTTAGAGTCTTTCAGTCTAGAGTTAAATTGTGTTTGATAAATTACACCTCAATCAGCAATGACAAAACCGACATGTCCAGAACGAAGGGCCTCAATTCGATTTCGTAGAAACCTTGAAAGATCTCACCTGATGAGAAATTAATTTTCTTCTTGTGATATTTAGCAAAGATAACAAGATAGTGTAATTCTGCCTCTGAGCTACCCAGGGAACATTGGAGAGCCTGAGAGTCGGATCTTCATGGCCTCGTTCATTTACAACTTTAAAGAGAAAAGAAAATTCGACAAAATAATCTCAGATCTATCAAGGAATTTTGAGAGGTTTCTGCTTTGCATACTTTAAGAATTGAACAAGAGAGAAATAGGAAGCATTTTATGTGCTACTTAAGATAGCACTTGGCAGCATTGAAAAAAGCATTAGTTCAAGGCTGCTCAAATTGACTAACAAAGCAAGATTACTCATAGAAAGAAGTCTGAGGCACATGCGTTGATTCATCGAGCGGGCAACTTAAGGTAGCAAGTTCAAAACTCCAAAATGACTTAGGCTGATGTATGATTGACCCGTAAGAGCGCTCAATTGTTTTAATTCGCAAAGTTTAGTAATTCCCTACTCTCTTTAAAACTTCCGTAGTGATAGTAAAGATATTTCCTGCTGTACTTTGATCTTAAAAATCCGAAAAACCCTGCTCTTTTTTGAGCTTTACCTTTTAATAAGTTCAAAAGCTTTGCGGAGGACGTTTTATCAATCTACCGAGGTTTAGGGAGGAGAATCGAAATTAACAGCATTATCTAGCCGCTGTTATTTCAGAATCACTTTATTAGAATTTTAATACCCACTTGCCGCATTTAGAACGGTTAATTGGCTCTTGAATCGCTCAAGTTTATCTGAGTTAGTTAAATTTAAAGTCCGGTTTTACCTTTAAGCTCTTTTTTTAGCGAATAGGCGATTTCTGACTCAAACGTGTTTTTTTTCAAGATTTTTAGCATCTTGTCGAGCTATTTTGCCCATTTGAGGATGAGATGCCCTCCATCTCTTTCACTTATTAAAACATCACAGATGATCTTACATTTGAAACTGCCTCAAATTTTCTTCAACACCTCCTCTCAATCTTTGAGCCCCTTCGTGCTCTCAGCGGTTGTAATTAAGTTGGAAATCGGCTATCAAGGCTGGTGTTAAACTTCATTTAAATCCCTATTCAAACTTCTTAATTTTTAAATTCTTGGAACTATGAGATACTTTAAATTCATTTTTGGTATCCTAAAATCAACAGGCTCATTCGAACTTTTGAGAATGAATTTTAATAGCGCCTAACAATCTTCTTTTGGTAATATATATAATAAACTTTTTCTTTTAAAGGACCCCTACTACCAATGAACTGGCTCCAGTGCAGCTATGACCTCCTGCTTAACGCAGACTCCCAAACTAAGTCCCCTAGCATCTCGCTGCGGAAAAATCTTCTCATCAAGGTCCCAAACTATGAATTGTCGATTGAGCCTCATGTGATCATCACCCAGAGCGAAAATTTTGATTTCTCTGACTTTGGATGGTGCTGGAACCCGAAAAACAAACTCCCAGACTTCGCCGTGAGAACGGATTTTGCTGATCCATTTACTGATGAAAGCTTCGAAGTCCAAGGCTTGACTGCACAAATCTACCTCGTGAGATGTGGTTGGGAATCCAACGCTCCAGTACTCAAAAAGCTCGCTTTGGAGGGCAACACCTGCTCCGAATTCAAAAAAGACACTGCGGTTTTAAATAATTTAAAACTTGGGGATAAGTTCGAAGGACCGAGCTTCCAGGCCAACCTGATCATTTGTATCGAGATGAAATTCATTGAAAATGGCGCTATTAAGACAGGAATCATCGGATCGTTTATGTCGAATCCGATTTGGATGGTCACTACACCTTTGCGCAATGAGAGGTTGAAAATAAAGGCGTTTGAGTCCTCTCTGGCGGAAAGGGAATTGCTGAGAGTACCGGCTGAGCCCAAGAAGCAGAGGGGTTTTTCGCTTAATTTAAACGCTGCGAGACCGGATAAAATGGCGTCTCAAAAGTCAACAATTCAAAAAGTAACCTCACCGAAGAGAATCACAACGCTGATTTCGCCAAAGAGAACAAAAACGCTCACACCTATGCATACGAAGAGTCACTGGAATTTGGGAAGTCCCAAAAAGTGTTAATGAAAAATGCTATTGAGCAATTGCGAAGAGATTGGTGGTGAGTTATCGCTTTGGGAAGGTTGGAATGGGGTAATTAAGCTTCAAAGAATCCTCTTTTGGAGGGCTCATATGAAAACCCCGAAGTTTTTTCTGTCGGGAAGAAAATGTTTATTTCATGTGTGTTTTTTTGAATGAATTTATCTAGACTCTATATATAGTAGAACATGAATGTATTTGAAGATCCGTTGCGATAATTTATGAATGTATGAAGAAGTAATTACAAGCTATTAACAACACTTGTGAATAATTGAGATACTTGGTTAACATATAGAAATAGTAAGCTTGAGTTCAAAGGTTTCTGTGTTATCGCGACTATATGCATTATTAGCCAATAGATAGAGATATTGCTGTCTAAAGCTTCAGATAAGGACTACTACAATTCAAAAATTTTGATGAGAGTGAAAACGAACTGGTTTTATTCCAATTCTATTTCCTGTAAAAAATTTTTGAATTTTATAATGCTATTTATGAATTAATTACATATATCAACTGTGATTTACAAACTTATGAGATGTAGTGGGTAATATTGCAGTTAGATGATATCCGGTAATCACACAATTTTTACAAAAGCAGACAAGCGAGGAAATCGGTAGTTGAAAAACAAATTATCCTTTTGGGTACACAAATATTGAAGTAGAGAACAATCTTCATTGGCGGTAATGGAATGTAACATAACGACCAGGGTATAAGATGTTACCAAAGAATTATCTTTCTGATGATGATATGTAATGGGAGGTCTTACAACTAACGAATATATTTAAGATTGATCAACAACTTTGGATTACTATCGCAAACCTAAGAATTGAAATAAATACACTAATTTAAAGTAAGTCAAACTGAATTTATAAGGCTAAATCACTCTAATGGAGTGCTTATCAAAACTCATAGCAGATTCCATGCGTCTGTAAGACAGTGATTCTCCTATAAACATTAAATAGAATATTGAACACTTTAAATGGCCTAAAGGAAGAAAGAATACTTTAATATAGTACAATAGTAAGGATATCGGCAATTGTAGAATTCTACAAAATTTTCTGATCCAATACAAGAGCAATCAAATTAGTGAAGCAATTTCAAGAATTCAATCGCAAAATATTGAAAAATTTATGGAACAAAAAAAAGACTCTCCCAGCGTAGGGAAATACATCTGTATCAAAACAGTGGGCAAATCGAAGAGTTCAAAGTAAAAACTTAATGATAATTTGCCTCTAACCACTTCACAGAGTGAAATTAGCTATTGATACAGAAAAAAATGAAAAAGTTGCAGTCAAAATAGTAAAAATCACGAAAACATCTCAAGAAACTGAGCTGGCCTTGAAACACGAGTACGAGGTCATGAAATCGCTTTCCCACAAGAATATTTTGAAAGTGTATGACTACATAGAGAAAACAGATTACCTCACGCGAAAAGGGACTAAACTTCCTGTGGCTATCTTGGCAATGGAACTTGCGCAAGGCGGAGAGCTCTTCAGCTACATGCCTAAACCTCAACCCTACACCGAGGATGAAGCACGCTCGTTTTTCCATGAATTAATCGAAGTAATACAGTTTCTTCACTTGCAAGGGATCTGCCATGGGAACATCAAACCCGAAAATCTGCTGTTTGACAACGATTTTAACCTAAAAATCACCGATTTTGGAAGATCGATAAACTTGGCTAATCCAACGCCTTTTGATCAGTATTCGGACTCTACATCGTTTGGTTTTTATTCTCCGGAGAAGCTAGCGAAACACAAAAATTACGATGTTATGGGCGAAGATTTATTTGCTGCAGCTATTGTGTTATTTAATATGGTCATTGGATCTCCTCCGTTCTCAAGCGCCAATATTAATGATCTACGCTATAAGCATTTGGTTAACAATCGCAATGATATATTTTGGGACTTTCATGAAAAAGGAAAAAAGAGTAAATCAAGCAAGGAATTCAAAGACCTGATGAATTCAATGCTGGCCTTTGACCCGACTCAGCGGTTGACTCTATCAGAGATAAAAGCGCATCCTTGGTATTTAGAAACAAGTCCATCGAAAGGCAAATTCAAAGCTCTCCTCAAAGAGAAAAAGAAGGCCAATGATGAGAAGTTGGAAAAACAGAAAGTGGGGTTGATCCAACTTAAGCAAGCTAAAACGAAAAGCGAAGAAGATCGGCTAGAACCAATGATTGAGAGGAGAGCGTTCACAGGTTTTAATCAAATGAGAGACCTCGAACTCGATACAGTAATTCTTTTTATATCAAAGCAAGGATCTAAGTGCTTTTAGTCTTTTGAATCGCACTTCACAGTACAAGAGATCGAAAACCTTGAAAAACCGAGGAAACTGCTTCCACATGATGTAAATAAGGATTTATAAGAGTTTTACCTTAACTTGTTTAGAATGATATTTACAAAAGCCACCTGACGCTTTATTCGTCACTGGAGGTAACTCAGTTATTCAAACATCTGGCCATGCGAGCCCATGCTGTGTTTAATGAGTATACTGTCCATCCAGAGTATTATCAAGTAAGAAGAAGATTCATTTTTTGATTAATTGCCAATTTCTACTTTGTTTAGATCAAAGGGCGGTCGCTGACGGACAGCGATGAAGTGGTTAAAATCAAGCTCGTTATATGTAAAGTCGACGAAGATATCAACTGCATTGAATTCCTCAGAGAAAGCGTAACTGCTAACTTTTTTGACATAGCAAGCTAATTGATTTCGAAAAAGGGTCCGGTGAATACCTACTACGAAGTGCTACAAGAGGAGCTCTTGAAACCACTACAATATCTATTAGACCCATAGATTTTCGCTTTTTGCTTATGTTTATTGTCCTTTGTAATCCGACAGTTTTTCTAAGGTATTAGGTGATTTCGATGATTTCTCGCTTTTCTCATAAGTTAAGTTTATGTATCGGGAGAGCCAATGCATGTAGCATAATGAATAAACGGCTGTTAAATGACTTGTACTTGTAACAACACCTTCGGACTTAAGTTATTGGATCCTTGGATGAAAAAGTACAAAAAGCTGTCTTTTTAGCTATGAGCACTCCTTGAAATAAATTTAAGTGAGTATTTCAAATCTTTATGGAATGATGAAATCCAGCTACGCACTATTTTTCAGCTTCATATTACTAAATGCTCTTTTTGCGCTCTCGACAAGAGCCCAGAACGATACCTTCGGAGTCCAAGGTAACTAAATAATCTCAATAAACCTCCAGTCGCTTTTCTTTATGCATCTATCTGTTGCTGATTCAATAAACTTACGAATATCTCTTGGTAGGAGCTAACGATGCAGCACAGAAAGCTCCATCTGCAAACCAGAGTACTAATTCTGTTCAAATAACCTCTCTGCAATAGTTTGTTAGATGATGGTTCATTGAATCCTGCTGATGTCAATCAGGCAGTCGACGGCAGTGACAACGAAAAGAACACAGCTTCGAAAATTCCGATCAGCAAGATAATTACTCAAGAAATCGCTGCTGCTGCGGACCCTGGGTACAAAAAACTCGCGCAACAAGAGGACACTGATACACAGACCATGATGGAGAACTGGGACGATACTATGGCGAATTTTGTCCCTTCAGATGCGTTTAATTTCGAGATTCCAGCCGGGCAATTCGAAGTAATTACTTGCATGAGTATGCCCATGAGAACTTCTCAATAGATCATTTACGAGGATATTGCATATCTTCCTTCACACATAAAAGGGATGTACTTTATTTCGTCTTCGCAAGACCAAGAAGTCGATTTTCAAGTAAATAGCTGCTATATTGGTGCTCTAGTGTTTGCGTTCTAGATTATTGATCCAAAGAAAAAGGTTATATTCAAACGTAAGAAGGAAAACGAGGGCGTTTTTCACTTCGATGCGCAGTCTCATGGCGTCTACGGATTTGCATTCAACAACCGAAAAGTAATGGAAACACTAGTTTTGGCTATTTCTAACACATTTGAAAATCGTAAGGGCAGCGGAGATATAGTTGTCACATTTGCAATCCACGTGGGTAATGCAACCGGTGCTTACATTCAAAAGGAGGATGTCGATCCTTTAGAGCTTCAAGTGTCTCGAATTGAAGATAACTTATTGGTGAGTGCATTCGATTAAATTTGCAGAACTAATTAGCTCATTCAGGAAGTGTATACTGTAACGAGAATAGCTTCGAGACGGCAAGGCACCCACTATAAAAGTAATGAAAATCATCTGCTTTATTAAAAATAATGCATTTTTGTTAAAGCGACTCTTTCTAATCACGATGATATAATTACATGGTTCGCGATTGAATGCTTTGCTATTGTTGGCACAGTGATCTGGGAGATGTATTTCATCAGAAAGCTCCTCAACAACCAGCGAATAATCTAGAAACAAATTTAATAGGGATAGTTTAATCACAGAATACAAACATTTTTTTCATTCCGATTGTCTACGTTAAAATCTCAAGATATAGCTTATTGTTTCTTCCATCAAAACCTCATAATATTCTCTAAAACCGTGGAATTTTCAATATTACTTTAAAATTTGTAGTTTGACTTCGCATTAAAATCATAAAATTTTTGCTACTCGCAAAGACTACGAATTATTCGGCATCTGATTTCGAAAAAAACAAGCAAATAAAACTTATTTAAACATACGAAACAGAGAGAAGAGATAACAGTTTTCTCTTCGAATGGGTAACAGCTGTCGCAATCTTTTTCGAAAGTGCTTCAGCAAAACAACCGCCGCGAGCCCTGAAAGCCAATTTTACATCACGTATTCTTTTTTCAAATGCAACGATCATTGGATTTTCTAAACTTTTTCTTTCTGTTCTCGATTTTCAACAGAAATGTGTCGGATAACCGTGATGGCTACTTTTCTAATGAAGATCTCAATATGCTCGTGAATAAATACCCGGAATGGGCCGAGCCTGACAACGTGAAACCCGATAATAAAGGAAACATTAAGCACTTGTTTGACGGGAGCAAAAAACACAAAAAAATCAAGTATATTTCGAAAATTCAGGTTGGAAAATTGAACGGAATCGCTCGTATTAGATGGAAGGAAGGTGAAGTCATTGGACACGGTTCATTTGGGAGAGTCGTTTCAGGATTGAATTTATCTACCGGCGAGATCATGGCTGTAAAGCAAGTACACATTGGAGGTTTGCAATCGCCAGCAGCGAAGGAGGTTCGTATTGCCTTTCGAAAGGGAAGATTTATACATTGGCTTAATAGAGAATTAAAGCGCTGGAGCTGGAAGTTGAGCTGTTAAGCAAGCTGAAACATAAGAATATCGTACGGTATATGGGCACTGATAGGACTAAGACGACGCTTAATATATTTTTGGAGTACATATCCGGTAAACATTTGAGCAATACAATAGTTTTTGATCGTTCTTGTAGGCGGGTCGATTGCAACGTTGATTAATAAATATGGGAAGCTGAATGAAACTCTCATTCGACTATACATTCGACAGATACTGGAGGGGCTCGAATACTTGCATTTCCGAGGCACAATTCATCGAGGTAAGTTAGATGATTGTCACTGACGTAACCTTCGGATCATTGTTAATCCATAGATATCAAAGGAGGCAATGTTCTTGTGGATAACCATGGGAATTGCAAATTAGCGGATTTTGGAAGTGCGAAACAGTTGTATTCGCTGAAAGAAGGAGATGACTTAAACTCACTAAAAGGTAAAAACGACAAATAAGCTTTTTGTAATAACCGACCGATAGGCACTGCGAACTGGATGGCACCTGAGGTCATCAGACAGAAAGATCTGTCGCGTTTTTCTGATATTTGGAGTGTTGGATGCATGATCATTGAAATGTCAACCGGAAGGCCGCCTTGGAGCGAATATTCATCTCAAGTAAACACTCATTCATAGTGGGAGGTGCTTTAATTTTTTGTAGATAACGACGCTGTTTCAAATCGCTCAAAACAAGAGAGCACCGGCAATCCCTTCCGATTTATCACCCGAATGCATTGACTTCTTAAAACTCTGCTTCAAGTACTGGCTTTCATGAAGATATCTAATCGAATCATCTATTTTGCTTAGAAAAAACCCGAAAGAAAGACCAAACGTAACAAAACTCCTACAACACAAATTTATATACGGCAATGACGCGTTTTTGAAAAACCCATCAAAGAGCCTGACCTTTTCTTCCTTGCTGGGCAATAACGCGAATGAGGGAGGTAAGCTCCAAATTTTCGAAATCACGCCTGAGAAGGCCAAGATATCGCGAATATTCGAATTTGGTCCGAAAGATCTCAACGAAAAGCCAACATTCCTCTCAAAATCAATACATCTCTCGAAAGGCAATTCCAAAGCGCCAAAGCGATCGAAATCGATAGGCCCGACCGACGACTCGAAATGCGATTCTAAACAGCAGGTGGTGCAGAAGCCGACAGAGGAAGAAAGTAAAGAGAAAGCTGATGATGATATGAAATTCCACAAATCCGTTGATTTTTCGAAAAACGACGAAAAAATCGCGCAATTAAACGCTAGCAAGTCAAAGTCAAAAAAAGACCTGGGTCCCAATAAAACGCCACAAACTACAAAGCGATTTACCCTCAATATCTTCAAAAAAAATGATAATAAGTACATCCAACAGTTAACCAACCAAAAACGAGAGCAAGAGATCTCTCCGGTTGACCCTCAATTGAAAAAGGGCAAAATGAAGGCAGCGGAGATCGCAGAAATTAAAAAATGGGGAAAAGATATCGAAAAATACTTTATTCAACGACCAAAGAAAATTCTTGACGCAACACCGAAGCAGGAGATTGGTAACGTCAGCGAAGGTCTCAACGTATCGACGGGTTCTGCCATGAATCTGGATTCAGGAATGAAACTGATAGTTTCTAAGAAAAACTTTGATGCAGAGAGTCCCGAAGTAAGAATCCACCATGGTGTGAGCTCATTGGATAATTCGGATGTAATGCATCGGAGCTCGATTAAATTGGACGAGAGTTCAAATTATTTGAAGATTAAGGAATGCGATCCGCTAAATGAGAGCAACCAATGTGAACAAAGTTTTGAGCAGTCATTTGATAAAAGAGAAATTAGCTTTCAGCACGACACGTCAATGTGCCCTATGGTTATCCCTGAAAAAAATGAGCTTGAAATGGCGACAAAAATGGAAGATAAGCCAGTCGTGGGCGAAATCCTTAGGAAGAAGGCGAAGTAAGAGACGATGTAGAATTGAATGAATGAAGGAAAGAAAGGAAATGATCAAAAAGGAGGCGTTAAGAATTTTCGCTTATTTTAATGTAAAAAATTGTAGTTTTATTCAAATAAATTCTGTCAACTACATGTATTATTTTTCAGGTGTACGATGGTTGTGTTGCTGGCCTGCGTATGATTAGCATCTTCTTATTGCAGGATAATTAATTATCCTGTCCGTTTTATGTTTATTTATTACGGTGCTGATGTCAAGGTAGCTGCATTTTGTCGATAATTTTCTAATTTCCAGCAAGACTAAACCATATTTCGTAAATTGGTAAATATTCCATAAGGAGTTCGACCTCCTCTGAAGATTTTTTCTTTTCAAATAATCGGTTTCTCATAGTTTTTGACCAGTATATTCGACAATTAAATAGTATTCTTACCATTATAAAGCCATCATCGATGAGTCCTATCAGTTGTGTTTGCTTTGGATAACATTCAGACAATATATACTGCTTGGATTGCCTAATTCTTATGATAAGCTAACTTTCAAAAGCTTCTTTTATAACAGTTGGCTCTTTAAATAGAGAATCATCAATTAATTATTCACAATTAAGTTGTGATGTCCTCCAAAGATCCTAAGTTAATACTCATTCCCTCCAGAAGTAGTAGCTACTCCTTCCGCTCTCATCTAAACCCTGCTCTAACTTTAATTAGATCGAGATATTAACCGGCAGACTGCTCAAACCCAAGTAAAAAGGGATCCGAGTTCCAGCCTTTCACAGTTCGTTGCTGCTCAAGGGATCCGACACCGACTTACCGGCCCAACTCTCAATCGTAGCTATTACTCAAGAGTTTCAGTCTGTTTAACAAATTCCTCGGATTTTAGAAAGAAAAGAGACCTTCATCCCTCGTACCGTTGAAGGCAGAGGAAACGAGGCAAGTATTCGTGATTTGAAGACCAAACTCAAGGACTACGACACCTATGCTGCCGTGGTCAGCGTGCTTGGGCTTATCTTTGCATTTATCGAGGTAACCCGACAGATTCTTCAGCATTAATATTTCAACTCGTATTTTTTTCCCCTTCAGAATGAAATATTCATCGATCAGGGCAACCAGAGCCAAACTTCTAATCACATATTAAGAGCACTCGTCACTATCACCTGCGTGCTATCAAGTAAACAAAGCCTCTTAATTTCCTTTCGAATCACTCTGTGATAGCGTTTTTCCTTCACAAACATTACCAAATCGAGCTTTCCATTCTAAAATGCAAGAAGATTTTATACGCCAGCAGTAATGAATGATCTTAACCTATCAGAAGTTTGAAATTTACTTGCATAACAGCAAGTTTTTGGCAGTCTCCTCTTCTAAGAAAGTTCATTATTGAGGTTCTATTTAATTGGATTCATTGCCCGCCCGGTCTTGACGTTGTAATAACAAACTCCCAGCTTGGTACACTTCCAAATCCTTCAGAAGATGAATATACTTACTATATCTTCATAGGGAAAAAGTTCGACGTTTCTGTTGATGCGTATATTCTATTCATCATGTTTGGCAGACTCTACGTGCTATTTCGGCTTTTCAACCATTATACAATCTGGACAAACTTCCGTGCAACTCGAGTTTGGTAATCCTTCGAAAATGTTAAGCTGTTAACGTTGTCCTAGTAAAATGAACGGTTTTACGGCTGATTCCAAGTTTGCGATAAAGGCATATCTGAAATATAAACCGTTTGCGATCCTTTCGATTGGGCTCGGCCTTTCTGTTTTGATCTTTGGACTAACGGTTCGGATTTTCGAGAGGCCAGTCCAACTCACTACCCGCTCTGTGAATTTCAATTTCGTTTGGAATTCGTTTTGGAGCGTTATTGTTACCATGGCAACAAGTTATTATTTCAAAACACGCAATTCATAACTATTTCGCAATGTTGCTAGTTGGGTACGGGGACGTCTTCGCTGTGACTCATCTCGGACGATTCGTTTCAATCGCTGCGTGTATCTGGGGAGTTTTTCTGCTCTCTCTATTCGTTGTCGTGCTGAATAACTATGTCGAGATGAACAAAGAAGAGTCAAGTGTATGTAACCATGTCTTCCAACACACTTCTCATGTTTCTTGTCCCAGGCCTATGATGATCTCGTAAGAGAGAAGAAGATCCATCGGCTACTTACAAAAGAAGCAGCACTGCTCATTCAGACACAATACCGTGCTGTATTAATGAAGAGGAACCAAGCGGACATGAAGGACCGACTGAATAAGCGCATGGAGCTGATGGCGACAGCGCAGAGATTCAAGAAAAAGCGCCTGTAATAATTCATATCTCGATATCTCTAACGCCTTGTAACAAAGGGCTGTCACGGAAAAAGGCAAAACTGTGAATGAAATAATCCAAGATATGCACGATCATGAGACCGAAGAGGCTGAAGTGCTTTTAAAAATGCTCGCTCCGATCAAAACTATCACTGAAACCATCGAATACGTCGAGAATTACCAGTACGAAATGAACGATCGAATGCTGAAAATTTATGATAACGCTAGAAGAATCTATAGCCTCATCATCGGTTTGCGCTTCTAATATCCTTTCGCCAATAATCCTTTACATTTAGATACCAAGAAGGGACTTGCTGGAGGAATAAACGAATTAAAGGACGTAAAAAATGACTATGATTTCAATGGGAATCTTGTCGGAGCAAATCATTACTTTAACTATGCGGCAGAGTTCGCGAGACTTAAAGAAAAAAAGTACGAGCCTACATCAATCATTCCGCAATCTAGCTTCGGGGGTCCTGATCGGAAATCAAAGATTAAGATGGACAATCATATCGAAGAAGAGTCGGAAGATGATTCTTCGTCTAACACCAGCTCTTCTGATTCGAGCTCAGCCTCAGGTACTTCGATCCGCGTACGAAGCGGCACGGAATCGTCGGAGAAATCGGCCAAGAAGGAAGGGAAGGAAGGGAAGGAGAAGGAGACAGAGAAGAAGGAAGAGAAGGATGAAAAAGAGGAGAGTAACTCGAGAACGAATGAGATACTGGAAGATAAATCTGATTTAGAAGAGAGGGAAACTGAGAATAATAGCAGTGAGAATAAATCAGGGGATACTCAAAGTCATGAGACCAAGAGGGAAGAGCAGTCTGAAGACAACCATCCTGAAGAAAAACCTCCTGAAGAAAAACCTTCCGCGAGACCTGATGAACAAAATGATAATGATGATGATTTTGATCCGTTGACGGGATTCACTATCGATGTAAATCCGCTGGCTTTCCATAATTTGCCGGGCATCATTGACGAGCCTCCGCAATCAAAATCCAGAGACAATAAATCAACTCTGCTTCAATCAAACCGCTTGAATTTCGACCCTAGAGAGATCAGAGCCGCTCGACTAGATGAGCAAGATGAAGACGAAGACTCTGATCAAGAGTGATCTGATGAATAGTTTATAATTCTTTTTTAAGAGTGGATATTCAATGTAATAACATTAGCAATGTTTGGTCTGTTTTTTTACAGATTTCGAGATCCATGACGTTTAACAAATTAGCTTTCCCACCCATGTCTCTCATTAGAGGTGAATAATGTGTTGATCTGTCCTGCTTGTTTTTGTTTTTTTAAATTATTTAAAATTTGGTCAATTAATTCAAGAATAAACAGAAAAAAAGCAAATGAAAGCAACTGACAAAATTCTCAAGGGTGGTAGCTTTCACATTCTCAGCAAAGGTAAAATCGCCCTCTTTTCCAATGACTGCTCACCCAGTGCTAATTTTACTAGAAAGAAGTGGGCTGACCTGGTCACCACAGTACATATTAGTCATCCAAGACGAAATGTTATTCTTCGACGAGGACCAGTCATGGTTTGACACAGAAATTGGCCGAATTCCCTTGCAAAATCTCCAAGCAGTTCCTTTAGACACTAAAGAGACTAAATTTCAAGAGGTGATACGCGGGCTGCCAGAAGAATACCTTAACATCATCAGACTGTGTGACATCACAACGAAGGTGGCAAAAAACTGAGATTTAGATTCTAAAACGCTTTATTTTTTTATAGAGTGTGAAACTGATAGCATCATCCAATCCAAAGGACGCACAGGAGCTGATACTCTCGATAAATCTCGGCAGCTACTACGCGTTTTATTACATTACGTGCAAATTCAACAATTTGGACACGTTTCCTGCGGTTTTAGATTGGGTTATTAAGTTTCGAGAAACAAAGGAAGAGTACTTCGTTTTTACGGAGGATTTCTTCAATGAACAGCATTATTTCACCATCATTGAGTTTGTCAAGCGGTGTCGGTTTATAATCCTGCTGGGATTTAACGGTTGCATCATTGATCCTGACAGAGCATCTAATATCCTTCAAATCTTAACAAACTTCCATCCTTTCCAGCTCCAAGGGATCAAATTTATCAAGTAATCGTGCACTTTCTGCCTTGTAATGATAATTTACTCTGTTAGCAATGGGTTAGTCGATGCTCAGTTGGATAAAGTTTCATTTGGGATAACTCACAGTCAATACCTGAGATATCTTGAGATCTCTTCCAATAACATCTCAGACGAGGGACTCTTGACGCTTTATCACATCCTAAAATCAAAGCCGTCACTAGAAACGCTTAATCTTTCCAATAACGTGATACGGGGTGCGAAAAACTTTGATAAGTTCCTTGAGGGCGTGTTTGTTTTTACCCGTGTGAAAAAACTCGACCTTAGCAGAAACTGGCTTGAAGACAAGAGCATCAGGACGTTTATCGCTTACATTTTCCAAGTGAAACACACGTATTTGAAGGAATTGGACATCGCAAATAACGATTTCACAAAGCAAGGGCTCTATAAGGTCTTCAAAGCGTATCATACGAGTATATCAAAAACAAACGGACTTAATTGTATTATAAAACCGATACCTTTCCATCCGGCGTTTCTCGTCGATCTGTTGCCGGCAAACCAGGATGATTATACCGCGACCCTCGAAAGAGCCTCGCTGGATGGCCAGAACCGGCGTCCTGCAGCACGTCATTCCGAATTCCAATCAATTTACGAAATTATTGACCAGATCAATCGGATTCATAACAATGACACCACTGTTGAAGACATCGCCGCGCTTTGCGAGAGAATATACAAACTTCCCTTTGAATTTCCCCCGCAAAAACTCGATTTATTGAATTTTATCATCGTACGAAAGATCAAAAAATCCTTAATCGTGAACGATTATTACTGCCTTAACGTGTTGATCACCTGCGCCGAGAAGCTCGGGCTTGATATCGATCAGTTCAGAAACAGCGTCGACAGAGTCAAGAACAGAATTCGTACGCTTGTGACGGATTTGACAAAGATTTTAAATTTTGAGGCTGATGAGCAGACGATTAATATCACCTTGGATGAGAAACTTAACGAGGCGATTCAACTGGGGCTGAGAGGACATTTGATTGATACGTTATTAGTGCTTAAGGATAAACGCGACGGAATCATCAGAGGCTACGTAAAGGACAACATCACTATCGAAGATATCGATAATCAAGACGAAGACGACCACCCGTTCGCGGTGCTAGAGTCCGATATCGAATTCGCGAAACCCAATGCGCCGGAAATGAATGCTCTACGCACTCGAATCGATCCGAACCTGATGCTGCATCCTTTATTTGCGCATTACGAACCGCTGAGCAAGACGCCAGAGCAGAAAGTCAAAGATTATTTAAATTTGATCACGGAAGAACTTAAAAAGAACGATAACTACTACGTTCGCTTGGCGAATCGAAAGGCTCAGTTTCTGCTCTGTGATACTCCCACTAATAAAAGCTGGAAGTTCTCAAAAGGGGACAAGAAGCTCCATAGTTGCAGGTTAATCTTCCGTTATTGGAACTACCTGCATAAGGATATCCCCAAAAAGCCGTTCACTGAGATATTCACACCCAAGGAGAGGAAAATAGAGACGCCGAAGAATCTCGAAGCGCTCAGGGGTGAGTACAGAATGAACTCGTTCAAATATTTGAGAGGAATAAACGATTATGTGAGTCGTGTGAGAGCAATCAGGGATAAGAAGTATAAGGATCAGCTGCAAGCTTGGCAGCAGAAGCAGGAAGAAGAGCTGGAGCAGCAAAGAAAGCAGCAAGAGGAGCAAGAGAAGAATCAGAATCAAGATCGAGGGGCAATATTGGGCGGCGTTATCAATGTGTTTGGTACGATAGGGTCCGTGACCGAGAAGATTACGAGTCAAGTCGCAAATATAGTTGTTAGAGGAGTAGGAGGTGGGACTGAAAAGGATAAGAAAGATATGCCGCAGCCGCCAGCGCCGTTCAGAACGAAGAATACGCTCGACCCTCAACAAGAATACGTGGGAGTTACTCTACTCGAAATTCAGAGTGCTGAGCTCATGAACACTGCGCATGAGCTGTTAGGGAAATTATATAAATACCCTTTTGATTGTGCACAGGAAGAGACACCCAACGTAAACCACTTATCTTTCACGTTAAATAACTAATCCTCATTTACATTTGATGGTCAAATAGGCGTTGATATGGAGCTTAACGCAGCTGTTGATCCCAAAAGGCTACAACGAAGAGCACGAAGAGCTGTACGACGAATTTTACCTGCAGTGCTACAAACTCTGCAACCGAGAGTATTTCGAAACTTCCAAGTCTGTTTATACTGCAAGTACTCATCTCCCTTCGTTCGATCTTATGATTTTCTCGTTTGCTATTTCAAATAGTTCTCAATCTGCTAGTCGTTGTCAGCCATTTTGTCCCGCCTTCGACAGCATTAACAGAATATGTTAAAGTTTGGCTCTATACTCTCGAGAAGCACGCTGATCTCAAGCCGAAAGTAGAGCTCATCCTGAAAAATATCCTAAACCACCAAGACCCTGAGTTTGTTCGTCCCTACTGGACTCCCAGCAAACCAGAGATCGGATGGTTGCTGCAAGGCTCAGAGAAGATCGAAATCGAGGTCAGATACGGTTGGACTGAACCCGAGATGTACCAACTCAACTACAACGCAACGGTAGAAAATCTCATGGAGCAGATCTATGACAGTGAGGCTCTCGCCAACATGCCCGACGTCTATGCATTTTGGGTGTATCATCATTCGCATGGTACTAATTCATTCGATGAAGCTCTCCCTCGTGAGAGAATGTAATAAATGTCCTAGTTTTGTTTGTTATCTTACGTTTTTTCCATGTAGGCTCGTAGAATTAATGGGACATTGGCCTGATAATGGTCCTGGCCACGGTCATTTCCAAGTCAAGCGGCGAGTCCTCTCGTCCGTTTTCACCCTCAACCTAGAAAGTCTCGAGGGTGATATCTTCGAGTCGTTTTATTCGGATACGCTGCATCTTTACTTCGAGAAAAAGGTATTCGTAGATTACATCAAGATCGAAACTGTGACAAAAATCGCTGGGTTGCTTTACATCCTGCGTCAGAAGCAAAAGAAAATAGAGGAGATTAAGGTCACGACTGAAAAGATCGCAAAGTCATTGTCCGATTGCATACCAAATTTCTTCTTGATTACAAAAGATGCAGCTGACTGGGCAGCAAGAGTCGCAAATTTCCTGAACACGCACATTAGATATCACGACTGCACTACCAGTGAACTAAAACATGAGATCTTACAGCAGCTAGAAGGATCAGCGTTATTCGCGTCTTCGCATTTTGATTTCAGGAAGAAGGATAACCTCGCATTGAAGAACATTCCAATTGAAGGATTAGTCGCAGTGAACGTGTTTGGCGTTTACTTCTTCACGGCTGCAAACAAAGACAGGCCTTATTTCATGCTAAATTATGAGGAAATCACCTATGTGATTGGCTATGGAAATGAATGTAAACTGGCCTTTGAAGACAAACAAATAAAGCAGGAAATCATCGTAACGCTTGAGACACCCAGAGCGTATGAGTTCTCGACGGATATTTTGGCTTATGCTCAAATGCGAATGCTCGAGAAAGACCGTGTGCTGTATTCGCTGCCATTAGCAAGAGTTATCACAACGGTCACATCACGAAGGAATTTGAGAGAGGAATTCCCTGAGGAGCTGTTCCGAGGCGCTGAACTCGAAATCAAGGAGTATAATATCCCAGTCACAACTGAGGAAGGCTGCTCATTCATATTCGATGATCCTGCGCCGTTCCTGGAAAAGAGGGAGAAACCAAAGGAGCCTGACCCTAAGCGTAAGAAAGTAAAGAGAAAATCGATCAGCCTTCCCACCGAAACCTACGAAACGCAAATCACAGAGGAAGGACTCGACGGCTACAATGATCGTCGCGAGAGCGGCACCAGTGCAAATCTTCTGCGCGTACAAAAGGGAAACCCTACGGGCAGTCGCCCGAGTATGATGGCAGGGCTGCTTCCTTCAAAAAGAGAAGATGGAAAGAAAGGGAGCGCATTCTTTGGTATGTTCGATTTCGGTGGTGGGAAAAACCCGCAAGCTAGTGCGCAGCCTACTCTCGGGAAATCAAGCAGCCAGCTTAGTGCAGGAGGCGGAACGACTAACACAATGCCACGTGGGTCGGCCCTCCAAGGTGACCAGAGTGGCAGCGCAGGCAATAGTGCGATGAACAGTGCTATGAATTCTGCTCGGTCAATGGTGTTAGACGGTACTTCGCCCGAGGCGAGTACTCCGCTGAAACTCGACCAGAAAAATTCATTTACCAGTTCGTCAGACCCAAAGATGAAGGCCCCGAATATCGTGCTGAAGATCCCGCAGAAAGTCGAAGAGGAGGACGAAGACAGAGAGGAGCATAAATCTACACTTCGAGCATCGGATATGAACAAGACCTCACCGAAATTACTTCAGCAATCGCTGATGGGAAAGAACGCTGCTGAGGCGAATAAGCCCGCGTATACGAAGAGCGCGAGTGATCAGGTAGCAGGTTCCAAGCCAGGAGAGCCTCAGAGTAGCATTTACAATCCTCCAAATGGTAATTGATTACTAATATTTCTAGATCGTGATGCCAACACAAATAAGGAAATGCTGATGGTTCAAAGTGATATTAAGAAACCTGATGCTAAAGGAACTACGTATCTTAATAAACCAGACGCATTTATTGAAGCAGAGCAGTCTATTGACCTATCAACAAGCGCAGTCAAAAGGAACATCGCGAATAAGAGTGACTTATACATGTTTAACTCAGTATATAACTCCAATACAACAAATGAACGGATGAAAAATCTGTTATCTGTCCAACAAACAAATGAAAACCCTGGAAACAAACCATTGGTGGAAAGGCTACATAATGTCGCACCGACTTTCTATAATGAGGCGAATGAGACAAAGCAACCTGAAAAAACGGTTGTGCCTCTTGCTGGAGAGTTTTTGAAAGCCTTGAAGGAACACGAGGAGGAAACTGGCTATGTGTGGAAGTCAAAACTGGAGGATATTGGTGAAGAGAATGAGAAACCTGATCGGAAGCTTTATAAGAATAAAACAGGAGCTTGGAAAGCGCCGATAGAGAACAAACCTGAGGTAGTTGTGCAGCCTGACACTTCGAAGGATCAGAAACCGCAGAATGGGCAGCTTGTGGCTGGGTCTAGTCAGCAAGCTGAGAAATCAGATCAAAACACAGGAGCTGATAATAAAACCAAACCTGCAGAACCAGTGGTCAAACGCGAAGAAGAATCTGTGAAGCCGAAGTTAGTGGTGATTGAAGCTCAGGAAACGAAACCAGAACTGAAGGAGGAGAAAGCCGCAGTCAATACCAACGCTCAAAATACAATGAAAAGCCCAACGAATACATTGGGAATCCCTAAAGCTCAGACTCACTCCCAAGGCATTCTTCCGCCGCAGAATAACACGTCCGTTGGCCAGCAGGCTTCTGAGGTCTCCAAGACTCAAGAGCGAAGAGATAGTATCGCCAGTAACGCTAGTATAGAAGGCTACAAATCCAATCCGAAAGATGAAGGTGAAGTAAAGCCAGAAAACCAGAGAAAATCAGTCTTGAGATACAAAAGGCCGTCGATTTCGATTCAGAAAGGAGCGGATGGGCAAATAATTGCTGTAAACAAACAAAGCGAGAGCAGAAAGAACTCAATCAGCATCCCAGGGTCCATTATGAGTCAAGCCTCCTCAATGCAGTCAATCCCAGAAAATGAAGCGGACAAGAATAAGACAAAATTACCAGTGCCCACTCCCAAGAAAAGTCAAAATTCTCTTCCAGGTTCGAGGAAAAGCATCCAACTCCCGAAGGAGGAGGTTAATGCACGCAATTTGAAGAAGGCTTTAGGAAAAGCTCTCTTATCGAAACCTCCGGCTCCTAAGACCAAGAAAGCAGCGAAAGAAGACGATGATTTCTTCCAGTTGGAAGAAGCAGACCCAATCGCGCGCAGTTCAACGCTTTCGAAAAAAGACCCTAATGCTCCTCGGAAGTCTATTGTGGCAGAGATTGCTGATAAAGTCCAGCTCGAGCAGCAATTACATCCCAATCCAACCCCGCAGAGGCGAGAAAGCAAGCGCTTCAGCGTCATCAACACTGAACCGGAGAAAAAACCCGAGCAACCACAAGAAGTAAAGGTGAAGAAGCTCCACGCAGCAAATTTATCGAAATCTTTAGCAAATGCGCTCAAATCCAGACCGAACGCACCGAAACAGAAGAAACCAGTGAAAGAAGACGATGATTTCTTCCAGTTGGAAGAAGCAGACCCAATCGCGCGCAGATCAACGCTTTCGAAAAGAGACCCGAATGCTCCTCGGAAATCTATTGTCCAGGAAATACAGGAAAAACTGGCGGCTGATTTTCCCAAGGACTCGAAGCCTTCGACTCCGAAAGCTCAGCCAAAAGAAGAGCAAAAGGAGACCAAAACGCCAGAAATTCAAGAAAAAACGCGCTCGAGAAATAGTTCAACCACACAACGCTCGAGAACTAATTCGGTGAGATTTGAGCTTCCAAATGATAAAGAAAAGAAGTCACCTGAAGAAAAGAAGTCCACTGAAGAGAAGAAGCCAATTGAAGAAAAGCCGACTGAAGAAAAAAAACCAGAACCAGTTGCAGAGCAGAAGCAGAAGCAGAAGCAGGCTGAAGAGAAACCGGCTGAGCCGACTCCAGCATCGAATACGCAGATGCAAAAAGAAATGAATGTGAAAAAACTTAACCAGAGTCTGGGCAAAGCGCTGCTGTCGCTTCCAAAAGCTGCGAAGAAAGTTACGAAAGCGAGATCTGAAGAAAATGCGTTTTATGATCTAGAATAATATGGATCAACAGGTTAGCTTCATTCTAATTTGACTGTCCAAAAATGTAGTTAGTTCCTTTGTTTTCTTGTACTTAGATTATTGTTTAGTTACTGCTTCAATAGGCTGTTTATTTAGTTATTGGTATCGAAAATTATACTCCAAGCAGCTATAGCTATGAGTTTGTCGATTGTCGTTCGTTCTGGCAACGCGACTGAGAAATGCCTTTATTTAAGTTCAACTGCACTACTCCCCCTACAGGGAGTTTTGACTGCTAGGAGAGTGAGAGTAGCTTTCATCGGCTTCGTTGCAGGAGCAATTTTCAACAGAATAGTTCAACAATGGAATTATTTTTACTTTTCATAGAGAAATCCTCATATCGTTAGTTAATTAAACTCATCAGTAAGAAATCTTATTATTTTAGGACGAACCAACGCTCAAGAATTTTTACAAAGTCAAAACCAAACGAATTCATCATCCCACATTCGCTAACTGCACATTTTCTTCAGTGAAAGTTTCTAGATCAATGCAGATGATACCAAAATACAGATTTGCATACATATTTTCTCAACTTTTCCCTAATAAATAGCCATCATTCAATATTTTTGCTCTTTCATGCTGTCATCAACATTTCTTGCTTGGAAAGGACATTTTTACTGACTTCAAGCAATTTTTCACAGAATAGAATTTATTGGATCAGAAAAAAATTCGAACGGCTTCGGCTCTCCAAGGCCTCGGCAAATCAGGCTGATACTTTTACTCAGACATAAAAGACATCTTATTGACACATATAAGCACCATAAGAGTCGTAGCGGTGAGATCTACCGTTGCAACCCCAAAATATAATTAAATAATCGTGTTTTTGTTTACTTGATTAGTCTGCATTCTTAAAAAACTATAATTATAATTCCTAAAAAAGAAACTAAATAATGGTGGAGCCAAAGTTCGGCATTCCGAAGCTTCCTAAGGACCATATCCTGTTCACGTCCGAGAGCGTGACTCTCGGACACCCAGACAAGCTCTGCGACTTCATTTCAGACTCAATTCTTGATGCTTGCCTTGCCCAGGACCCAGAATCGAAAGTTGCATGCGAATCTGCTTGCAAAAACAACATGGTTATGGTTTTCGGAGAAATTACCACCAAGGCTAAAATCGTTGTTGAGCAGGTTGTCAGAGACGCCATCAAGGAAGTCGGCTACGACTCTCTCGATAAAGGTATGGACTATAAGACAGCGACGATCATCGTCGGTCTTGACCAACAGTCTCCTGAAATCGCTGAATCTGTCCACGTCGGAAAGAAGGAAGAGGAGATCGGTGCTGGTGACCAAGGACTTATGATTGGTTACGCTAGCGACGAAACCCCAGAATTCATGCCTCTTTCTCATGCATTGGCCTCTGCTCTTGCCAAGAAACTCCGAGAAGTCAGACTCAATAAAACATGCCCTGACCTCTTACCTGATGGAAAAACTCAAGTTACCGTTGAGTATGTCGTCGAAGGACAAACGGTTAGACCTGTCAGAGTTGACACTATCCTTATTTCCACTCAACACAAAGCCAGTTTGAGTCTCGAGGAGATTATTTCTCAATTGAAGGAGCACGTTATCAAGCCAGTTATTCCTGCTCAATACCTTGATGACAAAACCAAGTACTATCTCAACCCTTCTGGAAGTTTTGTTATTGGAGGCCCTCACGGAGACGCTGGACTCACCGGAAGAAAAATCATCGTTGATACTTACGGTGGATGGGGCGGCCACGGAGGTAAATTTCTCACTATTTCTCTGTAACTAAAGGAAAATTTTTTGCTAAGGTGGTGCTTTCTCAGGTAAAGACTCAACTAAAGTCGACAGATCTGCTGCCTACGCTGCTAGATGGGTTGCTAAGTCATTAGTTGCCAATGGTTTCTGCAAAAGAGCGCTTGTTCAGGTCGCTTACGGTATTGGTATCGCTTACCCAATTTCTCTGCACGTCTTCACATACGGTACCTGCCTCGATGGGTTCACCGAAGAAGATCTCCACGACATTGTCTTGAGAAACTTCGACCTTAGACCTGGTGTTATTATGAAGGATTTGGATCTCAAGAAACCATTTTTCAAAAACCTTTCTGTTGGAGGCCATTTCGGTAGAGACGAGCCAGAGTTCTTGTGGGAAAAGCCAAAAGATCTCACCCATGAGAAGACCAAGAAGGAGAAAAAGGCGGAATAAAAAGTCAGCAGACGACAGAAAGAGCGGCTGTTGTCCTAATATCCATAAATTCATATGAAATTTTCAGTCAGATTTAGGTTGATTTTGCCATGTAAGTCCCTCTTTCTTGCAGTGCAGAGGTTTGCATATATTTTTTCTTTTCAATCAAGACTCCATCAAATTTAATATAATGAAAAGAATCTTTTTCTGTCCAATAACTCCTTGTATTTAGCTACGATTAGTAGCAAGAAATGCTAGATAGATTCCATGGGAGAAAATCTGAAAAAGATTTCTGCCTTAAAAGAAATTCCGTGCTAACAAACACGATTTAAGCGAGAAATCGCTTTCAAATTGAACCTAGCCTAAAAATCACTCGAGAATAGCCGAGAAGCGTAGAGATAGATCTTATCGTTCTCTTTTTAAGGGGTAGGCTTCGATGCTGAGGATGCTAATGATAAAAATAGAGCGTTAGTTCTTTCCGTAGTTATTTTCATACCTTAAGATTACGCCGTTTAATTTCCGATCCGAAAAAGCAAAATGCTCACGTCATATCCTAAATTTTAGGCCTTTAAAAAAGCTTCAAAATTAAAATAATCTGAGGCGCCAAACACGATAACTTTCTAAATAGCGTACTAAATCAAAAACGCTATGCCTTCCAAAGATATTTAATTTAGTGACGTAATTTCAATTCATACCTCAAGCGTTTGCTATTTAAACAGTTTCATTCGAATCTATTGTCACTCATTAATTTAAATTTCAATTTCAATTCGTCATGCCTTTACCTGAATCCCGCACTATGGCTCACACTTCCCACGCAGACATAGAATTGACCATCCGGGTCCCTGCAGAAAAGCCGAGAGCCCCAACAACCTTCGAGTTTACTCGCGAACATTACATCGAAGCGCTTGCCTCGCTTCTTTCCGCCATGGTAGCCTCCACGGCGGATATCCCAAAGACAAGAACATTATTCCATGCTAAGCGAGCCCCGAAGGTGTCACTGTATAAATATATCAGCAGAATCGTTGAATATACTAAGTGCAGTGAAAATTGCTTGTTGATGGCGTTGATCTACATTGACAGGATCTCGCAGAAAGACAAGTTATTTAATCTCGATGCTTTGAACGTTCACAGGTATCATCTCACATTCAATGCATTTTTGCTAACTATTACTTAGGCTGGTGTTGATCACAATAACGACGGCGTCGAAATATATGGATGAGTTTTATTATAGTAATCCATGGTATGCAGAGGTTGGAGGGATCGAAATAACAGAATTCAATATGCTTGAAAGTGAATTCTTAATGAATTTAATAAATTTCGAGCTGTATGTGAATGAAGAAACTTTTGAAAAATTCGCTCGGATGACGAAAAGATTTTATCTTGAAAAAATAAAAAAAAATAAGTCCTCAGCCATGCTAAGCAGTTAGCTTTAGAAACAAAGGCAGCTATGCTAGATCTCCTCTTCTTAGAGTGTAAGGCATAGAAATCGCTAAGTTAAAAGGAATTTGATCCTTGGAGTAGGAGAGAGGCTCCTCAAATGACAGATACTCAAAAGACGAAAATTATTATATTGAAAGTGCTGGTGGAATTATTAGGGTAGTGCTATGGTATCTTATTGTTACAAATGGATATTGCAACCTTTTTTTGTAAATTTCTTCATAATAGTTTAGGATACTTCTCATAGTAGGATTAGGTGTTGAATAGCAAAACAGATTTTACAAAGTACCAATAATTATACAAGCAATACTGATAAATAGAGAAGAAAATAAAATAAATAACACATCACAAAGGGATCTTATCAATCATTACGATATTTTCTTTAACCTGTGATTCATGATCTGCTGGCAGTTTCTTAGAATGAAAATGAAAATAGGTCATTAACACAGAGTTATCTCTTCGAAATTTACCCACAACCAGCATGATATATAAACACACCTTTATTTCAAAGAAAAAATTCCCGTATTTATCAAAAAGGTCGAAAATAGATATTCAAAATTTCAATAAAACTTAAATGGAAAGTACACAGGAAAAAACTTGCGGTGACAAAACTGAGATGGAGGCCGATTCAAACACGACAACTACAAAAAGCATGCAAATCGATCTGGACAACCAGAAAATAGGAACAGCTGGTGTTTTGAAACTCATTCAAGATGATAGTCTGAAAAATATTGAGAGTCTCTGTCTCAGAAATTGCGACTTAGATGATGATGCAGCATGCCTCATCGCCAACACCAAAACTTTGTCTAATTTGAAAGGGCTGTATTTATCTTCAAATCAGATAACTGATAAAGGAGCTTCAGCTCTCGGGAATAACCTTAATGCACCGAATTTAGAAGATTTGCGGCTAACTGAATGTCAGGTCGGTGATGCAGGCGCTGTGAGCATCGGAAATAATACTCAATGGACAAACCTCAGGTTTTTGGGGTTCGGCAGTAATCAAATCAGCGATGAGGGTGCTTGTGCATTAGGGAAGAATAAAGCCTGGGTCAAACTCGAAAAGCTTTGGTTGGACAACAATCAAATCGGAGACAGCGGCGCGGCAGCTATAGGAGAAAACACATTTTGGACAAATATCAAGGATTTATTATTAGCGAACAATAATATCGGGGACTACGGCGCAACAGTAATCGGAAAAAATAAAGCATGGAAAAACCTTCAGTACCTTTGGCTAAGCGACAATCAAATAGGAGATAATGGCTGTATTGCGGTCGCGGAGAACACAACCTGGGTAAATCTAAAGCAATTGTACCTTTCGAACAATAAAATCGGTGATGATGGTGCCAATGCTCTAGCTAAAAATAAAATTTGGAAGAATCTGGCAGAACTTTGGTTGCATGGAAATCAAATCGGGGACAGTGGCTGTGTTTCACTAGCAGAAAACGCAACTTGGACAGAGCTCCGATGCTTATTACTCGGAGAGAATAAAATTGGAAATGAAGGCGCATCCGCAATTGGAAAAAATAAGGTATGGGTTAATCTGGAAGAGCTTTCGTTGTTTGGCAACATGATTACGGATGAAGGAGTGAGAGAAATTGCCCGAAACACTGTTTGGACCAATCTTACGAGACTTGAACTGTCTAATAATCAAATAGGGAATGAGGGAGCAATCGAGCTAGCTGGGAATACGATTTGGGTGAAGTTGACAGAATTGGATTTATCGGATAATCAGATAGGATATAAAGGAGGTGCTCTCTTAGGGGCAAATGCTTGCAAGCGATGGGAGAATTTAGAATTGATATGGCTGTTAAATAATGAAAGGATGAAAGCTGAAGAGAAGAATGCACTTAGAGGGAATATACTTTTCGGCCAAAAAATTAATATAGAAGAAGGAGAATACGAAGTATATGATTCCTACTAGCAGAAATATATCTGTAAATATTACTGCTGAGAGCTAAAATGTTTATTTTTTCAATATATTTTGTATTGGCACTTCATCGTATTTGAAAATTTCAAAAAAACTCTCCTTTCGATACTTAGATCTAGAAAGCTTGATGTTGATCAGAATGTGATTAATGAAATTGGATCAATAGATCCCAAGACCAGATAACTATAATACCTAAAGAAATAAACCTTATTGGTTGCTTGCTTTTATTCTCAAGATGTAAAAATGATTTTAATTTCAATCAAATCTGCATTTTCTGTATTTAATCCGTTCTCACATTACACACGCTTACATTAGCTCAGATGAAAATTCAGGTTCAAGGTCAAGCTGCAAGAAACATGAAAAATAATTCAGATCATGCAATGCGACGGTATCCTAGCTACTTTTTCGACTTGATTTCCCCACAATCAACGATTGTAATAGTTTTCTTTGGCACATCACCTTCCTTAGTTTCGACTGCCTCAAGCACGTCCAAGTATTCAAGTCCCTTTCTCACGTACCCAAAAACAACGTGTTTTCCATCTAGCCACGCTGTTTGCTTGAAAGTAATGAAGAACTGAGAGCCATTTGTGTCTTTTCCCGCGTTCGCCATCGACAGATAGCCTCGCTTGCGGTGTTTACAACTGAAATTCTCATCCTCGAATTTCGCTCCATATATGCTCTCTCCACCCGTTCCATTCGCATTTTCGAAATCTCCTCCTTGGATCATAAAATCCTTTATCAGCCTATGGAAAATAGTCCCTTTATAATGCAAAGGTTTTCCACAGTCTTGCGCAATGCCTTTCTCTCCGGTACACAACGCTCTGAAATTCTCTGCAGTTTTAGGCACAATATTCATAAAAAGCTCGATTTCAAGCCTCTTTGGCGCTTCTCCTTCAATCGCAATGTCCAAATACACGATCGGGTTGCTGATGTCCGAATACTCAGTCTTTTCTACCTCTGTAACGATTGGTTTCGAAAACATTTTGCTAAACAATTCCTTATCAGTTTTCTCCGAGGCCTTGATCTTCGCTTCCAGTGCCTTCAGTTCATTTTTGATGTCTTGGTTGTCCGGTTCTTTCTCAAGTGCTTCAACGAGGTCCTCCTTCGCGTTTGTATAGTTTCCGAGCCCGATATAGGCTTGTGCTCGCCGGTACAGTGCCTTCACGCTCAGAATATCAATATCCAATGCTTTATCCGCATGCGCGATTGCTTCATAATATTGCCCAGCATTTTTATGTAAAAGCGAGAGGTTCAGCCTTAAGCCGACTTTAAACATCATCATGTCGTTGTCGTACTGATCATCGATGTAGTCAAGGGCAAGCTCCCATTTCTTTTGGGCCTCAGTAGGGTTTTTGTGTTTCCAATAGTCATTGCCTTCAGCTTTATATTTTTTCGCGAATTCAATTCTCTCTTCAGCAGTATAGTCCTCCTTGGTTTTTGGCTTGTCTTTGAAATTCAAGAGCTCGATCTCGAAGATAAGCGTTGAGTATGGGGGAATTATCGGCGGCGAACCGTTAACACCATATGCGTATTCTGGATCGAAGGTGAATTTTGCAAGTTCTCCTTTTTTCATGGTCGCGACGCCCACATCCCAGCCTTTAATGACTTCTCCTTTGCCCAGGTTGAATTCATAAGTTTGATTCCGGTCTCTAGAAGAATCGATTTTTTGTCCATTTTCTAATGTTCCCACATAATGCACTAAATACTGTGGTTAGAGCACGAAATTGAGGAAAGGGTACCTTACCTTCAACAATCTGGCCGTCAGCTGGGCACTCGCCAGTTCCTTCGCGTAATATCACCTTTTTGACTTTGCTGTCTGGAGTTACTTTTATTTCGGTACTCATCTCTCCTTTGAAATTTTGATTAATTTGGATTTTCTTCAAAGGAACTAAGATATGAGAACAGCAGATTGCTAATTGGTACCAGAAACGGAATAAACACCCTAATTTTGTGCAAAAACATCCGTAGATGAGTGTCTAGACCAGGGTTTACGATTGCCTTTGTGGATACTATATTTGTATCCTCGTTGGAAGAGGTTTAAGTCATGTTATTCAGACAAATAATTTAGGCTATAAACTTCTCGAATTTAATAATCGCTACAGAGCGATGAAACTGTCTTCGCTCCTTTTATTTCTGGTATTGCTTATAGTTGGGCCTTCCAGCTGTGAGGCCAAATGTGACCCCACAGAATGTTCGTACAGCTGTTGCGATTACTTCGACGCTTGTGCTACTTCTCCTAGTAAGTGCTCAACATATACTGGATCAACTATTTATTGCATACCAAGCTACTGTTCGCATGGCTGCTGTGTGGGTAATTACTGTGGGTCTGCCCGTGAATGTGATGTGGGCCTCGGATCTACAGTATACATTGTGATTATAGTTGTGATAGTTGTTTTTGTTATTCTTTGCGCGCTTGGATTAACTATCAAACACAAAAGAAACCAAAAAAGAAGACAGGAATATTTGAGGAAAAGGCAGGAAGAGCTTCGTGCCCATGGAATCGTAGACGGTGTAGAAATTGTACGGCATGAGTGTCTAAATTATACCAGTAGTGCAATCAATAGCTCAATTATCGAGCCAGGGCAACCGATCGTCGGAAGCATGGCAATTGGGCGAGGCGTTGATCCCACGATGAATATCATGGAGAATCAAATGTATAGCTTTGGGAATAATCCGATGGTAACGACGCTTCAGGTCGGCAACCAGCCAAATTCAATAGATACTCAACCTTATCCTGTCCATCAAGGTCTGGCAATAGATGGACTTCCGCCCGAACATGGAAATGACCCACCTTAGCAATGTGCTAGGAGTTTTTATTCAATATTCGCTAGTTAAGGCGAATAATTATGGATTTTTTTGCATTACATTGTGAAAAATAGAAAGTAGTATTTTTATGAATTCTATGTTTTTAGTAATATGGTATCTTTGTGCGAATACGCTCTGGTACCTCAGAAGAGTAGCAGAATGAAACTTGGTTTGTTAAATCTTATTGCTAGCTTTATGCTCTTTCATTCAGAGAACCGTTGCTCTTCATTAGATATAGGACGTTCATCCAGAAACTATGAAAATTGGAGAACAGAGGCCCAAATATCAAACTATCCTCAACAGTTTACAAGTGATTATATTTTCTCTGTGTGAGCAAATTAACAGAGCATTTTTAATGCTAGTCAGCTATGGACTTGAACTGAACGATAAGCCAGATCGTAAGCGCAAAGAACCGTTTTATAGTTTGATAAATTCAGAAGCTTTATGGCTACAGTCAAATCCATTATAGCAGAAATCTCTCTACTAAATTGGCATTTTAGCTGCCTAGTAATTAAATTTCGTAGTCCAAAATCCTACACGAATGAATTCTGGAGACAATGAATGAGGTAAGTTTCCGATCCAGACACCCTGATCCTGCAGCTAAATTCGATTAAGTTGGCTCCAATCTATGACCGAGATTTAGGCTAATATTTGCGGCCAACTTCGATGCTATCAGAGTGATTTGTGCTAAAAGTGATAAAAAGTTCAAAATAGAGCTCCAGATGTTTAGCAAAACCTTCTAGGCTTAATTTCCTTTGAAAATAACTCAAAATGAAAAGCATATTACACGAAATTTGTTCATTTTTTTGTTCATATTCATTTTTCATTTGATAAATTGCTTTGTTACTGAGCTAAATACAACTAAACTAGCCCAAAGTTTGTGAGAACATTCTCTGGTGTCTTTTACAGGAAGAAGTACACCGTTCCGCTCAAAGTTGACTCAATTAAACATTCTGAGTCCAAATTTGCGATTCAATCCTATGCAGATGGCTGCTCCATTTTTTTGTTTTCCACTCAAATTTCAGCTATGCTTGCTTGTGTAACAAAGAACGTTATTAGAGCAAAAGAAGTCCATTTCACTTAGCTCTCGCGAAATTTTTTGAATAATAATAAGCCGGATGGTCATAATAATGCTACTAGAGATCTGATGCTTTATTTCATCTATTTAAAGCCACGATCGCCAAGAACCCATAGTCAAAACTTATTTCTCTCAGAAATAAAATCTTTCTACACTTATGGCTAAACGAGGAGCCTATCCAGGCAAAAGACGAGGTAATTTCGGAGGAATTAGGAGAGGAGGCAGTTCTAGAGGCCAAAGCTACAATCAAGAAGAGGATTGGGACGATTCAGATCAATTTTCGAGCAACACAAGCATGAATCAGCCATTAAATTCTGGACCAATGCAAATGACATCTCCATCAACTAATTATCAAAGTCAACTTCCAAATCAGAATAACACTCAAGTTCAGACTAATGGAATGATCAGTGGATTACAATATCCTCAAGTCAACCAATATCAACCGCAGCAGAATCAGCAGAATTTCGAAGTTCCACAAAAGTTCTATGGCTATCTGCAACAAAATTCCCAAATTCCTCAAGGTTCAATAACGTTGAATGGTAATTTTCACCAACAGTATCAATCACATCAGCAACCTACTCAAAATAATTCCCTACCATATTCGAACATAACAATGTCAATTCCACAGCAAAATCCAACTGGAGGAATGAACAACTACCAGAAGCCAAACCAAATTCAGCCAAGCTACCCACCAATTCAGAATGTGAATATTTCAAACTCTCAGAACTATCAAAATGCGACCCAAGTTCAAGGTTTAAACCAAATGCAACAAATTAATCCTTCAGATGTAATGCAGATGACTATGGTGAATATTATACAGCAATTACAGCAACTACAACAACAAAATCAACCAAATCCGAGCTATCCTTATTCTAACCAGCCACAAGGCCCAACAAATCAGTGGCAGCAGATTTCTAATGACTTACCACCCGATCAGGACCCGGTATTCAAGCAAAAACTTGAATTCGTCATTGACAATAATATTGATTTTGTTCTCGACTTGGTAATGAAGAAACTAAATCAATTTCCGAAGAATTTCCCTCCAAATCAACAATTAAACCCACAAATTATACCTCAAGAGGTTCGCAAGAGCAAACCTCGTTCTCAGGCTTCAGAGCCGCAACCTCTCGAGGAAAGCCCCAGAATTGAAAAGGAAAAAGATTCATTATCTTCTGCTTCTGTAGAAAACTCAAAGAGCAAGCGGAAAAACCAGCTGGCTAGAGAGCCAGAAGATAAAGGTGTATCTGATCCGAATTGCGAAGTCTCCAGAGACTCAGGTCTCGAAGGAGAAGAAGAGAGAATTTTTAAAAAATTGAAAAAAGGCAGAATTCTTTGTCAGTTGGGAAAGCACTGCGATAAAGTTGGATGTCGGTTAACTCATACAGATTCTGTTTGTGCTATTTGGCAAAAGTGCCTCCACGGGAATAAATGTCAACACGCACATTACAATGATTTCCTTCGTACGTTGGTCGAAATTTATGGAGGTAATTCTTTATCTTGTTGATTTGCTTTTCACCATTCATGTGTTCTTAGAAAAAAAATTGAAACTCAATGAACGACTGGAGCAACTCGACAACATGACAGCTGCTCAAATTCTTGACTATCGTGACACAATTAAAGAGCTAAGACAAAAGCAGGATCAAAATTCAAGGTTGGCTCATCCACGGGACGCACGGGATGAAGAGTTTCATAACAAATACGAGACTCCAATGGATAAGGAGTTCAATTTCTATGAAAAAGAGAAGGAACAAATCGAAAATATCATTGAGATTTACCTCCGAACTGTCAGCAAAATTTTACTTGGGAAGCTCATTGGCAAACAAGCGAAATTTACAGACATCCTTCAAGAGCTTTACAATGAATCGAAATGTGCTTCAAAGCTGCTTCCGATCTATTCAAAAAAAACGGAAATCATGAACTTTTTAGAGTCAAAAGTTTCTAATGAGCGTTTCCTCGTCCTCAGCGGAGAAACTGGAACTGGAAAGAGCACTCAGTTGCCAATCTATATCCTCCAGCACCTCCACGATAATCCACACCTCGGAAAAGCAGCCATCGTTCAAACTAGAAAGATAGCAGCTCAAGCTCTCACAGCTAGAGTGTGCCAAGAGCTGCCACCAAAATTGGCTGGGTTAGTGGGAATTTATAGTGACCCAAACACTTTTGCTAACTCTGAAAAGAAGGTCCTCTTTATGAGTGATAGCCAATTCATCGAAGAATTGATCAACAAGCGAAAGCTAGAAGGCTATTCAGTTGTGGTTGTTGACGAGGCACATGAAAGGACAATTGAATCGGATACTGTCTTAGGGGTTCTAAAGAAGCGCGTCTATGAAGAGAATTCACTCCCAAATCTCAAAGTAATCGTCACGTCTGCGAGCATCAATATCGACAAGTTCTCGGCCTATTTACAAAACTCTAGCAAATTGCAAATCGAAGGAAGACAGCATCCAATCATCGTAAAATACCAGCTCCCATCACATGTCATCCAACATCAAGGAAAAGATATTGCGGATATGATTATCAAGTTGCTAAGGTACAAGAAGCAAATTCTGGATGATGAGGATCAATTCCGTCAATCAAATCCAGAGATTACCTGGGATCTTGACGTCTACAAAGGGCATCTGATAGCCTTTATTCCTTCCAAAAAAGAAATGAACCAACTCAAAGCCTTGATCGCTGAGGAAGCGAACAGAGAAAAAAAAGCCAGCATCCCCAAAATGCATAATTTCAAAATCTTGAAGTTCTACTCAAAGATGAACTATGAAAAGTATTTGGAGATCTTTGAAGAAAGCGACCCAGAAGAAACCACAAAAGTCATCTTCGCTACCAAGGTGGCTGAAACTTCTCTCACATTCAGTGATGTATCAATGGTGATTGACGCTGGCTCCGATAGAGACTCAATCTATAACCCTCTGAGAGGATTTGATGAGGTCCGTTATATGACGATCTCGAAGTCTTCAGCCCTGCAGCGAGCGGGAAGAGCTGGAAGGACTGGTCCTGGTATCTGCTACAGAATCTATTCCGAGGAAAAATATCAGAACTTTATGCCAGAGTCTAAAACACCAGAGTTTTTGAGGCGAAATATAGAAAAAGCAATTCTTACATTGAAGCTACTTGGAGTCGATAACATTGAAAAATTTGATCTGTTGGATAAGATTCCCAGTAAAACTATTCAAAGCTCAGAAGATAGGCTTGTAGGCTACAAGGCGCTGTCTGCCGGCAAAAAGATTATAACTGACATTGGGATTAAGATGTGCAAAATTGACGTAATTCCGTTCTTCAGCAGCGCACTTTTCAGTGCTGCTAAGCTGGGTGTCTTTCATGAAGTTGCAATGATCATCGGGATGCTTAAGCATGCAGCAACGTTATACTTTGTCGAAGAAGATCCAGCAATCCTACAGCTCAATCGAGAAGATTTATGGGATGAACTAAGCAAAAAGGAGGGTTATGAAGGAGCCGAGGGAGATCATTTCTTGTACCTGTTCATATTCCAAGAATTCAAAGCGCGTTATGAGCAAGCTCAGTCCGGCGATGAAACCGAAATAAAATATCGCAAAAATCAACCCGTGAGTGCTGCAAAAAAATGGTGTGATGAGCATAGACTTGTGTTTACTACTCTGCAAAATGCCTACAACACTTATAAAAATATGGTGAAAGACTTCAAGGGCCTAGACGAACAAATGGAACTTCCAAATCTCAAAGGCACGACAAGTGACAGGATTCTTCAAGCTTTATTAAAATCGCATCTTTTTAACGTTTGCGTGTACTCCAATGACGAATCACTAGGATATCTTCTTGCAAGAGAAACAACTAAGCTCGAAAACGTGTTCATTCACTCGAGTTCAACCTATTCTGGAAAATCTAAACGACCTCCTTTCATCATTTTTTCAGAGCTTCATGACATTGGTTACCTAGTGGCTGCTTCTGTAACCGGCTTCTCTAAGAAAGATTTCGGAAAACTTTCCTTTTCCTCTAAGATTAAGAAATATGTTGAGGATCTGACCAAATCCATACCAAGCCAGCTAAAACCTCATACATTCCATGGTTTGGGGTCTGCAGTTCTTAGCAGATTCGAGGATAAAATGGAGGAGATGCATGCTTGGAGGTCAGAGAACAAGATTCTCTTCAAAACCAATGAGAAAACAGGATCTATCAATATTTGGGTCGATCCTCAAGCACATGATCAGATCATTGGTAAGATTAAGCACATGCTTGAGATGATAAAGTATGAGCTTGAAACTGAGAAATATGAGATTGGCGTTTATAAAGATACTCGCGTGCTATTCAAGAAAGACGCTAAATTAGTCAACATACTCAAGGGAAATGAAACTACAACTCTTGTTGCTCGAGAGTTGGACTCATCCATCACGGCTGAAGACATTGAAGCTGCTATCAAAAAGACATATGGTGATATCTTCGATCCTCAAGTGAGGATCTACTTTGACAGGAAAGCTAACATAAAATGTGCGGTGCTGTTCTTTGATCGTCCAAGCAAAGCCGAAAAACTGGCAGAAAATCGATTACAAATCAATGGTCTGCAGATCGAACTGAAAAAACAGAGCTCAAGTCATCATGCTCATTATGCTGAGTTTAGCAAAGAGACAAAGGTTCGTGTATGCTGGTTTTCAGGCTCTCCGCAAGGACAAGGAGATATTTATCTAAACGGCATGTCTGATGGCAAAACAATCGAACATTTATTAAACGGTAGAACCATCCTCGGAAAACCTGCTACAGCGACCCTCTATGCTGACAGAAAAAAGGTTGCATTGAAGAATCTTCCGTCGGTTCTTGATGAATTTTATCTCAAGGAATTTCTCGCCAAAGAATACCCAAGGATTCATCGTCAACAGATTTGCGTTTATAGAAACGAATACAATCCCTCCACTGATGGTGACGCTGAAAAAGTTGAAAGAATTGAATTTGAAAAATACGTTTCTCCAATCGTGCAAAAACACGCTGGCAAATTTGTAGATGCTCGTTTCAAACAAGCTGAGAGTCAATCTCAACAAAAATTCAAGTGCAATTACAATTACTCGTTCGAAAGCTTAGAAAATGCACAGAATTTTATCAAAGAAATCAATGAAAAACAATTTGTTGTTCCTTTGCCGCAGGGTCGACGAATTAGTAAAATGATACATGCTTTTCCGAAGACGAATGTCGCTTTCAGGGTCGATAAAAAGCTCTATAAGGCTTCTCAAAAAGAATTTGAAGACTGCGCTGTATCACTGAATACGACCTACGACAAGGTCGCTCGTCTCGTGTTGCCTAATAACCGAGACTTGAATCAACCCGGATCTTCCTGCGCAATTCACGTAGAACCTGTTATCCCGATCAGAGATCTGAAACAGTATTTTGAGAATGCCATTGAGATCAAAGAAGAGCTGTCGCGTATTTCTATGGGAACTCAAAATTCAAGCTTGATTGATCATCAGCTTTACTCTCTTTTCTTCATGGAAGGCCGCGAGAAGAATGAGCTCTTGGAGATCGCTGAAAATTATGGCTTGCATATTAGTACGAACCCAAAAACACGCGCTCTTTGCATTGATGGAGATCCAGACCGTATCAAAGAGGCCGAAAGTGCGATGAAAGCTTATCTGGACTTCAATCTTGGAGAATACTTAGTGGAAGATATCGATGTAACACCATACGATGCAAATTCGCTGCTCGCAGGCGGATTAGAACCGTTGAAAAATAAATACTTCCGAGTTCATATTTCCCTTAAAATCAAAAAAGGGTCCTTCAGTGTTGAATGTATAAGTAAAAACAAGGAAGCGCTAGCGAAAGTAAAAGAGGAGGTATTGCAGAGCTTAGTCCAAGAGATTAAAGAAGACAAAACAAACTGCAGTTTATGTAATCATAAATGGATCAGAGGAGCCAGAATACTCAATTGCGGGCATTCATATTGCTCTAGATGCATTCGATTCTACTTACAAGTGCTTTGCAGGAGAAAAGAACACAATTGGAGCTGTTTCAGAAAGGATTGTAAAGAAGGGATAATTGTGAGGGATATTGTCGACGTGCTGTCTCGAGAAGACCTGAAGGAGTATTTCAATACTGTGAGGGTTCAAGAGTCTCGAAAAAAGACTGATGAAAATGTTCAGAAGAGCATGGAGGATGAGGTCGTTATGAAAGAAGCCGTCAAGGAACCAGTTATGAAAGAAGCTCTCAAGGAACCAGATTCTTTCCGCATATATGACCAACCAGGAGAGGTTGTACAAGTGATTGATCTCCAAGTCGAAGGCTTTGATGAAAGTATTAACGAAAATTTATTTGAGGGGGTAGTTTGAAGAATCAACATTCTGCTTGTAATTTAGTCTATATCCACAATACCTGCATATATATATTATAAACAACAAGAAACATTCATGTCTAAGAATTTAATTATCAACAAATCTTAATTTCTTCCGCTTCATTTAGCTTCAATTCTGGTGCTTTTAGGCGATTACAATAGCTACAATCAGCTTGCTTAAACTCAGTTCAAAAATCACAATCCACATCCAAAGACAGAGAGACTAAATGAGAGAATTTGAATGATGTAGATAGAGTTGATGCTCCAAATTTCAAGATTTAATGGCTTTCAATTTCTTCGAGTTAACCAATCTCACGAACAGTTAGCCCCCTCCATCAACAATACATTCTGCAATCTCAAAATTTGCAGAGCTTGCCTATTGCTTAAAACAGTCAAAACAAATAGAACAGCATACGATGCAATTACAACAGCTGGTACATATGACGAATCAGAGCAACTCCTTACCGTATCAGACGTCACTACCACGGAAGAGCGAAAATATGAGTAATGGGTCAACAAATCCAAGTTCAATCATCTACCAAAATTATTTAAGGAATGAGAGATAAGTTCATAATAGCAGCAATACGAGATAGGATTTCTGAGACAGAGTAAACAAGCAATTAGGATTAATGCAATATGAATTTTATCAAGAACATGTTCTTCGATATTTGAAAGCATTCTCTCAATATTATCTCAACCCGACCAAAAGAAATTTTCAATTTAAATTAATTCCAATTATTTACGAGAACATCATTATCAGCAGAACAAAACAAGATAAACAACTCTTACTCTTTCTTATTGTTCATCTACTTCTATTCTGATTTTAGCGCCAAACAACAAATGGCTTCTAAGTGCGTTTTCCTCCTCAACTTTCATCTTCGCATTATTCGACAAAAGCACCTCTCCTACTTTTTTCCAATACTTATGGGTTTGCATCCCTAAGAGAAAACCGCCTTTGTATCCTATCAGATTACTCGATAGGTCCAATTCTTTTAACTCTCCCCATTTGTCGTTTGTCGCTATTGCAATCGCTCCTTCATTGCTGATTTTGTTGCCCGACAGCTCGAGCTTGATCAACTTCGTCCAGATGGTGTTTCGTCCTATCTCCCTCGCGCCTTTATCGGTAATCTCGTTAATATGCAGACAAAGCTCCTCAAGCTCTCTCCAGGCCGGATTCAGAGCTATGGCTGCGCATCCTTCATCACTTATTTTATTCTGACGTAATGATAAGATTTTCAGTTTAGTCCAGACAGTATTGCTTCCTATTATTGCCGCACCCTTGTCGGTTATATTATTATTAGAGACTCTCAGCTCAATCAAATCCACCCAGGTTGTATTTCTACCGATTGCTGCAGCACCTTCATCGCCAATGTTGTTTGAATTGAGCCATACAATTTGAATATTTTTCCAAGCAAGGTTACCTGCAATGCACACAGCGCCCTGATCGTGAAACTGGTTTTGGTGAAATCCGATTTCTTGGAGGTTAGTCCATGTGGGATTGCTGCCTATCACCTCTCCTCCTTTGAAGCCAATATTATTTCTCGATATCTCAAGTTTTTTGAGATTGTTCCAAGACGTATTAGTTCCTATTGCTTGAGCACCGTCGTCTTGAATTTGGTTTTTGCTTAACCATAGCTCTTCAAGGTTTTTCCACGTTGAATTTTTCCCAATTGCAACAGCGCCGTCATCGCCAATAGAATTCGAGCTAAGCTGAAGGATTTTTAAGTTTTTCCAAGTGGAGTTCTCTGCTATGACGCTGATATCACTGATTCTGTTTTCTGCCAACAAAAGCTGCTCAAGGCTCTTCCACACGTTGCTCTTACCGATAGCAGCTGCGCCATCGCTTCCGATTTTATTTTTTCCCAGCGACAACATCTTGAGGTTCGTCCAAATTGTGTTTTCGCCTATAGACGCTGCGCCGCTATCTCCAATCCGATTTCCATTCAACCCAAGCTGCTCAAGCGTGACCCATACGTTATTTTTTCCAATCGCAGTTGCACCAGCGTCACCGATTTTATTGTTGGTTAGTGACAGACTCTTGAGATTTGCCCAAGCTGTATTCTCTGCTATTGCTATCGCGCCTTCATCTCCAATTTTATTGCTTTCTAGCAAAAGTTGTTCAAGATTTTTCCACACCTTATTTTTTCCAATTGCAATTGCGCCAAAGTCACCGATATTATTGCTTGCCAGTGATAAGGTCTTCAGATTCGTCCAAATTGTGTTCTCCGCTATTGATACAACGCCTGCGTCCCCAACTTGGTTTGCTCTCAGAGAAAGCTCTTCCAGGTTTTTCCACGCTTGATTCATTCCTATTGAGATTGCGCCCCCATCACCTATCCGATTTCTTAATAAGGATAATGTTTTGAGATTCGACCAAATTGTATTCTTAGCTAACCATACACAGCCATTATCTCCAATGAAATTATCGTTTAACCAAAGCTGCTCGAGTAGAACCCATCTCTCGTTTTTACTGATGGCGGATGCCCCGTAATCTCCAACATTATTTGTTCCCAGGGACAATATCTTAAGTCCTGTCCAAGTTGTGGTCTTGGCTATTGATACAGCACCATTATCTCCAATTTTATTATTGTCTAACCAAAGTTCTTCCAGTTTGACCCACACTTGGTTGTTTCCTAGTGCAGAGGCACCTTCATCACCAATCTTATTTCTGGTCAGGCCTAATATTTTGAGATTCGTCCAGGTTGTGTTCTCAGCTATCGATTTAGCACCAGCAGCTCCGATTTGATTATCATTTAACCAAAGGGTTTCAAGCTTGGCCCAAGTTTTATTTTTTGCGAGGGCATTTGCGCCAATATCACCGATTTTATTTTTACCAAGTGCCAACGTAGTGAGATTTGCCCACGTAATATTGTTTCCTAGCCCTATAGCTCCTTCATCACCGATCTGGCTTTCAGCTATCCTCAAGTCAGTTAAATTAGACCAGTTTCCATTATTTCCTAGAGCTGTGGCGCCTGTATCGCCGATCTGATTGGTTGATAAATACAGCTCTTTCAGACTGCGACAATTTTTGTCGCTCCCAATGAGTATTGCTGCATCATCTTTTAGGTTATTTTTTCTGAGGCTAAGCCTCTCGATTTTTTCGATATGTTCATCCTGAAGTAGCTTGGAGAGGTCGTCGATTCCGATTTTCTTGCCGTCAAGTTCAAGATGAGTGTTTATTGCTTCTGGTGGATTGCTTTCCATACGTTTACTCAATAATTTTTTCTCTTTTCGAAATTTTAATTGGTTTTTATTCTACAATAGAGTATTTATACTCAATTTATATTAATCCTACTGTCGATATTTGCCATATGCATGTTTATAACTTAACCTTAGCTCTGCGATGAGCCTCGGTGCTTACAAGAAAATATATCAACTCGCGTTGAGATCCAATACTTTCAGATAAGCTTATCCTTTGTATTGATCATCTATTAGTGTATTGTAAGCAGATCCATAGGGGTTTAACAAGCAGTTAGCAGCATAGATCTCCTACAATCACAAAAGTTTAGACTGACTTCTCAATGAAACATCATATTTTTTGTTCAAGAGCAGCTTCTAGTTTCGAGGAAAACTGTGAAGAAAGTTTGTATGTCTCGAATTCAAATACAGCCATTCCATTAATTTCAAGTGAATCAGCAACAAAACACCGCTATCTAAGAGATTAGTTGGATTTAAATCAAATATAAATAAGAAATATTCTTGAATATACTAGAATTCTTTCACAAGAACTTTTCACAAACATACAGTTTTCTGATGAGGAAACTAGAGCTGTTCAGTCATTATGAACATCCTCACTGTTACTGTGTAATGCGTCTTTGTGACTCCAAATATAGGAGGTTATGTAAATTCTTCTTAACGGAAATCCTTATATAGGAAAATAATTTTTGAACCAAATAATATATTTCTCTTCAGTGCATTTTCTTTTCAGCTTTCATCCCTTTGCTATGGGAGAATTCTATATTTTCGAGCCTTTTCCAAGAGGCATTTCCCCTAAGGCTAAACCTCATTTATATCTTATCAGATTGTATGCCAAGTCGAGCGTTTTTAAATTCATCCAACTTATATTCGCAGCTATAGCTGTTGCTCCTTCATCGCTTTGGTTGTTTGAGAGGTGAAGATCGGTTAATTTAGTCCAAAGGGAATTTCTTCCTAGCGCTTTTGCACCTTCATTCGTGATTTGGTTACCGTTTAGGAAAAGTATTTCAAGGTTTGACCAAGTTGGATTTTTTGCGATTGCTGCACATCCTCTATCGCCCATTTTATTAATAGCAAGTCCGAGGAAGGTCAGCTTCGTTCAAACAGTATTATTTGCTATTACTATGGCACCCTCTTCAGTTATAGTATGCCAACAACAAAACACAGAACCATCTTTATTTATTTCTTTAAGGAGGTTTTTTCGATTATAGAGGCATTAGCATTATATTGCTAAGTGATATATATATTGTGTTAAACAGGATTAACAACTAATCCTTGATTGAGCTTTATTACGAAGAATAAACGTTTCGACTCCTCTCGTTTCTCTCCTATGAAATTCATGAAAGGTTACAATATTCATGTGACTTTCATTCATCGGATTGAAGTGTGATGTCTGATTGATATCAATAACTACATAGTCTTTCTTATGCTCTATTTCAATGAAGTGATATAAAGCGCCATTCAAGACTGCCAAAGCTCATATAACTCTTCCGTTTCGAGATTTAGTGGAGTGAATATTTTTTACCACTGCAGCATGCAAAACAGGTGTGGGGATAGAAGGTATCATGCTTCATTAGTGTCTTTGATTAACATCTCGAAGTCAATTTTTTTCCCCCTTAAGTTAAATTTTTCATTGACTGTCCAAAAAAAAAACCGGGTCGGTCATTTTTCACCTCTATTTTCAGAACTTTCTTTGGCATCCTGTATATTTTTTTGCAAAGAACATGACTTGGAAAAATCTTGATGAGTTACACCTTGTAATTAATAAAATTGGCGACGCAAGAGCCATAGCTATAGGAAAGAATTCCTCTTGGGTCAACCTCGTTCAACTTTGTATCTCTGGATTGCTTTAATGCCATCGCTTTTAATTTGAGTGCGAAAAAGCCAGAGTTTTTTAAGATGAACCCAGCTTTCATTCTTTCCTAAAGCTAGAGCGCTTTTGTCGCCAATTTGATTACCTCTAAGTCTTAGCTCCTTAAGATTTTGCCAAATCGTGTTCTGCTTTAATGTCAGAGTCGCTAATTTAATTATAGTTTTTAACCCAAGCTCTTCAAAATTTACCCAAGTTTCATTCTTTTCCGACAGCGATTGTCCCAATTCTCCGATCGTATTTACCTTCAAAGACAAAATCTTTAGGCCTGTCCATGCTGTGTTCTTGGCTATTGAAATAGCACCAATATCTCCAATATTATTGCTATCTAAGTACAATTGTTCAAGATTCTTCATACTTTATTCCTACCAAGCACAGTGGCGCCTTCATCCCCAATGTTATTTCTTTCAAGCGATAAAATCTTAAGTCCGATCTAAGTTGTATTCTCTGCTATAGATATGGCATCAACACTTCCAATTTGGTTCTCTTCCAAGAGAAATTCTTCAAGGTTGGTCCAAATTTTATTATCGCAAATAGTAGATACACCTTCGACACCGATTTTATTATTTCCAAGTCCCAGAACCTTGAGATTTGTCCTTACTTTATTCTTTCCAATGATTTTAGCTTCTTCATCACCACTCTGACATTCAGCTAACCTCAATTTCTCAATATTTCTCAAATCTTCATCTTGAATAAGTCTCGAGAGACCGTCGATCCCCATTTTCTTATCGTTAATTTCAAGATGTGTTCTCTTTGGTGCGGTTGTGTTTGAGATGCTATCCATTTGAGGTCTTTTCACAGATTATTTATTTAATTCCTTAGGAATTAGTTACGATCTCTATTATGAATTCACGAATTGATGTAACTTAACAGTTTTCCAATTCACTAATTTGGGATTTTTGGAGGGAATCCATTCTACTTGAATTCTAATATTATGGATTGAGTCGCCTATTTTCTCTATTCTGCTATGTGCTAGCCCAGACACATAGCATGAACCTTGAATCAGGGACTGTTAGCGCACTTAATGAGCATTACAAAACAGATTGTACACTATCAAAATCAAGCAGATTCGATCAATCTTCTTGACTGGAGTTGAAATTGGAAGTCTCTAAATGTTTGTGAAATCATTTTCAATATGAATGAAATATAGTAGCTAACCCGAGTATTTGGTAAGTCAGTATGACCATCTTTCAAAATTCTGTTAAAATTTTTTGGTAGAGCCCATTTTGGGAAAGTGCTATTGAAATAGCTCATTGAGAAGAGTTTATCATTCCACGGAAAGAGTTTTAGAGAGATTATTTTGAGGCCAATCATAAGATTGAGAGAGACAATCGATTCTCGGGATTTATGAATTTCAAAGTGAATTTATTTACGTATTGTTAGATCAATGAGATTGGCTATATCTTCAATAAAGATGGTTACACAACTCGGAGCTTTCCAGGCGTTTGAAATTTCAAGAAGAATTTAGATTCATTTTTCCAATACAAGAGCGTATTGATCCAATAAAATTTCCTCATATTAGAAAAATTAAAAACTTCAAATTTTTGTGAAAAGAATAGACAATAACTCATTTGTATTTTTGTGAACAGATTTTCTCTTTTTAATGACACACATTCATTCTAGTTATTTGTGCATTTCCTTCTACATTCTTATTTCATTGAATAATAATTACTAAATTATTCACTAGTTAACAATAAAAATTATATCACATATAAGTATTCTGAATAGAAAAGATTTATCTTCGCTTCACAGGAAACCCAACCTCATTTGATTGAAATTGTTGTTTTTCTAACAATTATTGAAGTAAACAAACAAATTTTCTAATTATTCAGCATTTGATTTCAGGCAACTCTCGGATAGTATTAGTTGTGAGCTTTACAATTTCCTTAAATATAGATAGGGGTATTATTAAGAGAAAGAGAAGAAACCTGTGTTTAATATTGGAATTTCTCAACGTTGATGTTCAATAGTTATGGTCATACGAAAGAAAGAAGATTAAGTAAACTCACAACAATGATTATTTTCTTTCCTTCTTATTGACAATTTTCTTATTTAATATGAATTTTTGAACCAAATAATATATTACTCTTCAGTGCATTTAACTCTTCAGTTTTCATCACTTTGCTATTTGATACCGAGATCTTTTCGAGAGTCTTCCAGGAGACATTTTTTCCTAAGATGATACCTGCTTTATAGCTTATCAGATTTTTCGATAAACCGAGAGTTTTTAAATTCTCCCACACTTTATTCATAGCGATAGCTATTGCTCCCTCATCACTTAATTGATTGTTTGAGAGGCCAAGGTAGGTCAACTTAGTCCAAAGGTCATTTCTTCCTAGCTCCCTTGCACCTTCATTGGTTATTTGATTATTATCGAGGTAAAGTTCTTCAAGGTTTAACCAAGTTGGATTTTTTGCGATTGCTGCGCATCCTTCATCACTTATTTTATTCTGACTTAATGATAAGATTTTCAGTTTAGTCCAGACAGTATTGCTTCCTATTATTGCCGCACCTTTGTCAGTTATATTATTATTAGAGACTCTCAGCTCAACCAAATCCACCCAAGTTGTATTTCGACCGATTGCTGCAGCACCTTCATCACCAATGTTATTCGCAGCGAGCCAGACAAGACGAATATTCCTCCAAGCAGGGTTTTTCGCTACGAGGACTGCCCCTGGATCTCCAATTTTATTTAGGTGGATCGCAAGTTCTTGAAGCCGAGTCCAGACTATATTACTTCCTATTGCCTCGCATCCTATAATGCTGATATAATTTTTCCTTAAATCAAGATGTATGAGGTTGGCCCAACTGGTATTCATTCCTAAAGCTAGGGCTCCTTCGTCTCCAATAAGATTAAATCCAAGTGATAATTTCATTAGATTTTTCCAAGTCGTATTCTGTGCAATCGATTGAATGCCGGCGTCTCCAATTTGACAACAGTTTAGCCCAAGCTCTTCAAGATTCACCCAAGTTTCATTCATTCCTAATGCATGAGCGCCTGCATTACCAATTTGATTTTCCGTCATGGATAGTATCTTAAGCTTCGTCCAAATGGTATTCTTGGCTATAGAAAATGCACCGAAAGCTCGGATTTTATTAGTGTCTAACCAAAGTTGTTCGAGGCTCATCCAAATTTTATTCTTGCCAATAGCGATTGCGCCTACGTCGCCGATTTCATTTCTTTCAAGTCCCAGAATCTTCAGATTTGTCCAAGTTGTGTTCTCTGCTATTGATACTGTACCATGGTCTCCAATAAAACTATCGTTTAGCGAAAGCTCTTCAAGTTTAATCCAAGTTTTATTTTTTCCTAGAGCAACAGCTCCTTCGTCTCCGATGTCATTTTCTCCAAGTGATAATTTCCTCAAATTTTTCCAAGTCGTATTTTCTGCTATCGATTTAATACCAGCATCTCCTATTTGAGTGTTGTCTAACACAAGCTCTTCAAGATTGGCCCAGGTTTTATTTTTTTCTATTGCCTGAACTCCTGTGGCACCAATCTGGTTTCTTCCCAAGGATAACTTCTTAAGATGTTTCCAAGTCGTATTTTTGGCTATCGATATGATGCCGACCTCTCCAATTTGATTAAGGTCTAATCGGAGAGTTTCAAGTAAAACCCATACATCATTCTTTCCGATAGCCGATGCTCCTAAATCACCAATTTTGTTTATTATCATAGACAAAGTTATTAACTTTGTCCAAGTTGTATTCTCAGCTATTGATATAGTGCCAATATCCCCAATATTATTGCCATCTAAGCAGAGTTGTTCAAGATTCTTCCATAACTTATTCCTGCCCATTGCAGTAGCACCTTCGTCCCCCATGTTATTTCCTTCAAGTGATAAAACTCTGAGCCTTGTCCAAGTTGTGTTCTCTGCGATAGAGATGGCACCAGCACTTCCGATTTGGTTCTGTCCCATGAGGAGTTCTTCAAGGTTGATCCATATTTTGTTATTGCCAATAGCAGATGCGCCTACTACACCGATTTTATTTTTTGTAAGTTGCAGAACCTTGAGATTTGACCAA
>ENA-UOTX01000264-UOTX01000264.1-compost-metagenome-genome-assembly--contig:-NODE-264-length-59082-cov-6.770731_pt1 | contig 59082 bp, 44 predicted proteins | sample MGYA00238143_ERZ746982 | MGnify/ENA primary metagenome ERZ746982 (study PRJEB28758, sample SAMN06268862) | compost metagenome | isolation source: single cell | place: USA: California, Emeryville, Joint... | reverse complement strand
GGAAATAATGGCGCCATAAGAGTTGGATCTTGGGTTGTCCTCCAACATCCCAAGCAGTAAGTTTGATGAACCCTTTTGTCTCAATTGTTTCAACATTGAAGCCAATCGTTGGTATAACGCTTACTATTTGATCAAGCTTCAATACATAAAGAGCAGTCGTCTTTCCGCAGGCATCTAACCCCAAGAACAGAGCTCTCTTTTCGATCTTCTTGCTCTTGATTAAATCCTTTGCCGCCTCCTTGTCAAATAGGCATTTCAGAGCGCCTTGAGTAAATGGTTCGACAGCCTCTTTAATAATTCTGTCAACATCAATATCTGAGACCTCTTTGTCGGGATTTTGATCAATGAGATCATGCGCTTGTGCCTTCACGTCATCAATCACTGCGAGTACTTTCGCTTTCAAAGCTTCTGCGATCTTATCTACTTTCTCCTTTTTGCTGATTGGCTCCATATTTGAGATTCAGGATCTAATTATATAATTTTACCTCAATACTAAGAAGATTCCGATCTTAATATCGATCTTGATATCGTTATTAGAATTCAACTATTTTGAAGAATGAAGAATGAAAAAAAAAATCTTTGGTTCAACGTGTTATATAATTTCGATCTTAATATCGATCTTGATATTGTTACTAGAATTCAACTATTTTGAAGAATGAAGAATAAAAAAAAAAATTCTTTGTTTCAACGTGTAATGTCTTAATTATCTAATCTAGCTATATCTATTTCGGGTTCACGGATCGCTTTTGAAAAATTCAATTAATTGGAGACACCCTAAATGCTAATATGTCTGAGTTCTACATTCTAACTATTATCAAATGTCGTCCTTCTGCCTCGTTATAAAAATCGCTGGGTGATGTCTTCTTGTGTACTTCCCTTGCATTTTGCCTTTGTTGATGTCCTAATCGCACGAATCAAAACCGATATTAGATATATTTATACCTTCTTAACTCTGTCCACCTCTTCATAGACGTCACGGAATACTTCAGCTATGTTCATTTTCATTAAATGATCATAACGCTCGGCCCTTTTCATATTCTTTGGTTGGTAGTATTCTTTATGAACCGCATCATAATATTGGTAGGTATCGGTATCCACCGACGTTTCGTCAAATGAGCTCTCTTCTTCTTTCCCTTGAGTAACAGGTTCAACGTGAACATTTGGATATTTAATTGAAACTGAGTTTTTGAATTTTTTCGCGATTCTGGGTCGGCTATCTTCATAATTATGCAGCAGACTGTTTGTAACCAGCTCTCCATTTCTGTATAAAGGGTTGAAGTATGACTGCAAAAATTTCGATTCACTTTTTGATCTTTTTGTGCTGCTTCGTCTTCCACCGCTTGAATTAACATTTTTCATATGAGCAGATTTCTTCGTTGTAGTCTGGTCAGGAGACGCTCTTCTCAGCGTGTTCTGAGAGCTTTTCACTTTTTCTCTGTGAGATTCTTCTGTAGAGAGTGGATTTCTTTGAGTAGCAAGCTGCTGCTGCTGAGGTTTCAGCAAGGCAAGATTCAAGTTCATGCTCATAGCTTCGTTTTTTGAATTAGAATTGCCAGGTCGATTCTTTTCATTAATTGTTCTGCTTGTAAGAGACTGAACGCGCTCTTTCGATGCGCTGTCTGATCTATGAAAGTGACTTCTATCAGTATTCACAGAATGTCGAGATGGTCCTTGATGCGATTCCGTAATATAATACCGTTGTGATGTCTCCTGCATTGCTAATGGGTCGGATTCGCTTGAAGAGGTGTTTAAATAACGCTTTGAGGTCTTATTTTTTTGAGGCTGAATAATTTTAGGAAGAGCTGCTATAGTAGCTAGGACATCTAGTGGCTTTGATCTGGTGTTTAATACTACTTTTCCGATTCTCTTATTATCATTCCTCTCTTTTAACCATTGAGAGAAAGCTTGCTGATTATTCTGTTTCAATTGATCAAGGAATTGGGTCATTTGTTGTCGTTCAGTATCATTTTGTTCACTTTCTGGTAAAATATTATAAGCCTTTTTCAAAGCAGATCCCGCTCGTGAGTATGACTGATTCTGAATAGTAGAGTTGCTAGCTTTCGTCCTATCGACTTCAGTGTTGCTGCGCGCGTTATTGTCCGAAACGTCTCCCATTCGCTTGGGTGTGCTTCTGGATCTTACTATTTTCTGAAGTTGATATTGCGGCCTTCGAGAGAGTGCTTCCCGGTAAGGCAAAACGGGTTGTTCACGGAACAAGATCTGATTGAGATTGTTTTGATAATAAGAAGAGCTCATTAGCATCAATCCATGACGAGGTGAATCACCTTTGTTGTTAACTTGGTATGTCGCTTTCACCTCTTGCTTTATTCTTTCCTGATTCGCTGTTCCACAGAGATAACTGAAGTTGCATCTCGAGTCACGTGAGGCTGAATGCATAACTAAGCACACAAAATTTATTTTGGCTCCTGTAGTAAAATATTATTTTTTAGCTCGTATCATTGTAACTTCAATCAATAAATGTTTATTTAATTGGACATTTAGCAAACATTGTTTTGGGAAAGGTCTACCATTATTATTGTCATATAAAGATTATGACTATGATACATTCAATATATAATTCAAAAGAACCTAATTCAAAAGGGCTCAAGCTAATTAAACAACATAAAAGATTTATTTTAGGCATTCTCTCTACTTTATTAGCTAAAACTCATCAAATAAGATCCGTCTTGTAATACTAAACTCGACGCCTTGGAACGGTTGGGAATTAGATTCTTTGATTGGAGTCGTTGGCACTAAAATATTTTGGGACCTTTAAATAAGAAGAAGTTATTTAGACATAAAATTCATCATCTATTTATTTTACGTTTCTGGTATCGTGTATTCTACTTGCTGTTTTTGGACCTTCGGCTCTTCAATTTCAAAACTACTTTCTTTTCGCAATCTGGACGTATACGTCGAATTCTGTCTCAGCATCTTTAATTTTTCTTCAATGCTCGAGCTTCTTAAGCTCGAAGTGTAATTTGTTGACATCCTCTCCAAATTCAGTCGCAGAGAGCTCAGTTCGCCATAATTTGACCTTCTGGACTCCGAATCCCGAATCTTTGGTGCTGAGCGGTCAAAATTAGAGTACAATGACCTCAAGCCTCTCTGTAATAGTCTTTCTTTCTTCACATCCACGGTTTTTATTTCCAAAGTCTCCACGTGCGCCTTCTGAGAATTTGATTTCGAGTGAGGCTCAGAACGTCCGAAAATGTCAGAAAATGTTTCAACGCGATTCGAAGACCCTTTTGAATCTCCAAACCTGTTTGAGTTGTCGCATTCCAGTTGCATTGAATTCTCACCATGGCTGTTTTTATGAGTTTTGGGTGGGATTGAACTAAAATTCAACATACTAGAATTAACTCGATCATCCGAGGTCTTTCCGAAAAGATTTTTAAATGGATTGCCTTGAATGAAACGATAAGAGAGAAATAGAGGAGGAGGATTACTGTCTGCGTTGAAGGAGTGATTTCCTGATTTCTCCCTCACAGTGGAAACCATGGGTTTATTGCTGCTGTTTATGAGTCGAGAGTTGGAGTGAATGAATGTATTGAAGGGCTTTGATTCGGAACAAGAATTTTCACAAATTTTTTCTTTTCCCGCCGGAGGAGCTAACGTAGCTTTCTGTTGCGCAAGCAGCTCCTCCAGTCTCTTGAGTCGGCTTTTGAGGCTCTTTATCAATTTCTCTCCCAATTCGTAATCTTCAACAAGTTTCAACGTAAATTTTATGAATTTTTTGTTTCTGCAATCCTTTTTCACCATCTGTTATTATAGCTAATTAACAAACTGAAAGGTATATATTTTCGTTACCTCTATCAAGTCTTCCATATATTCTTGAAATTCGATTGTTTCATTTTGCATTTGAGAGGTGATTCTAAGCTTATCGATCAGCGTGAAAATCTCTTTAGTTGTTTTTGATTCGATTTCTTTGGTTAGTTTTGTTTCAATGCCCTTGTCTTTTTGATTCTGATTGCCTTTCTCAGGACTGAGCTCGTGGATGACTCTCAGTAGTATAAATCTGAAATAAAGCTGGGATTTTATACGAACATTCTATCACAAATGGGGTTAATTGGTGAATTTATAGGGAGGACAACTTACTTTATTCAGCAAATGATGCATCAAGTCATCAGAAGTAATCACGTTTGATTTTTCTGCTGATGCTTTTCCCATGATGCTGTTTATCTCAATGGTTGTTTTATTTCTGATCTTTTCTATAAATCCCTCGAAAAATGCTGTGTCTGTTATCTTATTTCTTAATCCGGAAAGAAACTTCCCAAAGTCTCGTAAGAGGATGGCTGAGTCTTTATGTTTGGCTCTAAAAAAGGGAGTTATGAGGGGATTGGGGAGGCGATTTACTCGATGATTTCAGCCGGTTTTCCGATAATGTTGTCTTTTAAGAAGTTTTTCCATTTGCTGTCGAAGTAATCAGGTGCATAAGACTTGATAAGTTCTATTTCTGAGAATTGGCAGGCCATTCCCTTGTGCTAGCAGTAGTTGAGAAGAGAGAATGAAGTTTGTTTTTTGGAACTTTTAATTGTATACAGAATTTGAGTATTTTTTCGTTTAAAAGTTTGCCGCGTAATCAAAATATTTTACTACTACAAATCCCGCATAGAACGAGTGCATATTTTACTTAGACATGTTTTAGAAGCAATTAAGACAGTTAATGTATTTTATGCACATAAATCATCGAAGTATCTCTCTTAAATAAGAAAAGTTTAAATTCTGACAAGCTTGTAGATGTTTAAAAAGCACCAGGCAACATTGAATTTGGAAAACGGATACTGATGAATAAGATATTATTAGGTGACTAGGAATGAACGCAAAGATGACATTTCAGGCTGGTATTGTTCTCGATAAATTCAAACACATCGGATGCGTTAGGAGAGAAACAAGCTAAAAGAGAGAAGGCACAAGTGTTAATAGGGAGAAAACCTGATTGACTGGATGTTCCTGAATGTAATTATTGCAAATTATTGGGACTTGATTTGCTAGCGTATTTCTGATCGAGCTCTTGGAGCTGAAGTTTTGAAACACTCATTGAAAGAGTTTACATATTTTTCGTTTATCCTTTTTGAGAGGCTCTTCGATCAATATCATTTATCGTAAATACCAAATGTGGTGATAAATAAATTAAGTGGAGAAACAGAGAAAGCATTTTTTAGTAGAATGGAGCCTATGTATTTTAATTAATATATTGTTATAATGTTTTTCAGTGCGTCTTAGAAGCCTAGCATTCTCTGTGTGGAATATGGATACAAAAATTCTCAAAATCGTATTTCCTCCTATTACTAGATATCCTCCTCGTATGCTAGAGTTAAAAATGTAAAATCTCCAAGGCAGAGCTCACTTCATGAAAAACTCATATAGAGTTGGATTGGAAGGAAAGAAGTAGACTCCATAAAGATTTTGATTGATTTCGGTTGGAATTGCCTTCTTTTGCTTTTTTCAACCATAGCACTCCACATACCAAATAAACTAAGCGACGAAAAGGTTAGGTTATATTATCCTTCGTTATTAATGTGGCCATTATGTCCATTTAGAGACAGAGTGAACCACTTACCCATCAGAAACTACATAAAAGAGTCAAGAAAATCACTGCTGTATTTTCGCTAGACTTTTATTTCTCAGAAAATTCTTTGAGAAGTTGAAGCAATAGATGCTTGAATACTTCCTCACTTCTTCGTTTTTGACTAGACTACAAGCTATCGGCGCCCTCAGATTGCAAATCTTAACCCATCAAATGAGTCTGGCACTTTCAACCCGATTTCTCTTTTTCTATGTGTAGCATACCGCGAATAAATTTAAAAAGGTAACTCTGAAATTTTGAGATAAAAATGGCGCTTCTCTTTGAACTTTAGCATCATGAGACAGAACATACCGATTCAAGTCAGAAATCAATTTCTTATTCGTTCTGGCCTTTCCACTGGTTTGAGATGCCTGCGTTAAAGCCTTTATATCTATACTAGTTTCGTCACTCATAATTTTCATATTGAAGAGTCCATAGCAGCGCTTCTCAACCTCCAGAGCACTGTTGTGGGCACATTTATATTTTAATTCAACTCAATTTTCACAAAAATCGGTGTATCTACATCATATCCGGTCGAAATTTGTTGATTCAATGCGAGGATCAGAATAGCATTTATCTGAAAATTGCAATTCTTTTTTTAAAAAAATTTAGAAATCCAAATTTTTCTGAATGTCGGAAGGACAAAGTCCCAAAATTGATGACAGTCTTCTATTTGCCATCGCACTTTCACGCAATCTAAACGTATTGAATCTCACTTCCGTTGACATATAACAAGCAATCTTTTTTTTTTCTTCGGAAATTATAGGATAAGCAAATGTTAGAAGAAAAATCATCAGAAACCGTCAAAGTAATTGAATGCTATATTGCCCTTGTCGTCAACTTCCCTTTAGGACTTCATCCAAAAAGTCATAGAGAACTGCGAATCACAAGCGGAGTTCAAAAAGCGCCACCTTCAGCAGCTTAAAGATGTTTTCGCTAACTCAGGTGACAATGGTAACTTAAAACTCGAGAGACTGTCCTTAAACAAACTCATTCACTAGCTCAACAGCTTTCTGTGGAACAGCTCTCAAAGCTGAATGATCTAAGCTGCTATTTCCTTCAAAAGTGCACCATTTCCAAAATCGATTTCAGTAAACCACAGTTCCTCTCAACTTTATTAACACCTATAGGTCTAACGAATAATATCATGGATGTTCTTGCAATGATCCTGCATTATATCATGGCTCAATCAGGCAGAATAGCGAAATTGGTTGATTTTGATAAATTGTTTTCGATTTCTAACCACAATACACATTTTCAGATCGAAGAGAAGCAGATCAACTCTGAACAACTAGAGAAAATGATCAAAGAGATTCAATCGCAATTAGTTTGCTTGCTAGATCCCGCTGGAAGCTCCTTCAATAATCTTAACAAAGTCAGAGAGGTATTTGTTGCAAGTTTCTGAGGATTGTATAGTTGACTAATACCCCTAGAACTTGAAAAACAGCCAACAGTTTGAGGACATGGGCTTCATAATGAGAGCAAACAGCCAGAAGCAAGCCTTTATGAAAAAGGACTCTTCAATATTTGCAAAATTGCTTCAAATTAAAGATCAAAATACTCTCTATGCGACTTTCTTTGCAAAGATGGTCAACAGAGGTCTCATCACCCTTGAACAGGAGCTTTTCAAGCCGCTGCTTGACTTATCAGAGACACTCTTGAAGCATAGAATTGCTTCCGATGAGGCTAGCGTCCTTGGATGGATCTCTACATTCCTTAAGTTGAGCCCAATTAAAGGCAGGCTTCTCGAATCGATTTTCAACTGCATCGGAAACATCCCAGAAAATTCACTCATTGCTCTAACAGAAACAATTACCCAAACTCCACTTGAAAAAGTATTATCATCAGAAATGAATATTTTAATCTAATTTACCCGATTTACTAGGCTGAGGACCTCGATAGATTCCTTGAAATAATCGTTAAAGTTGGCGGCAACGCCCAAAACGAGAACCTTTCGAATTTGAATCGTCTCCTTGAAATCTTCTCAAACTTTGTGAAATTCTATTACAATGAAGGTATCCCTGCGAATAAAGGAGTTGCTACTCTTTTGAATTTGAATAAATTGCTTGGCTACGCCTTGGGCTTCACCGAAAAGAAAGTGGCATCTGGACAGGAAGAATTGAAGATAGATGTCCAACAAACTCAACAGTAAGCGATTTCCCTTCAATGGAGTTTGTTAAGAAATTTTAACTTCATTCTACAGGAGTGACCTTGCCACTAAAGGAGCATTGTCAATGAAATCACCAGAATCTATCACCAGCGAGTCTTTAGGACTTAACGACGATTTGAGCGAGGGACTCCCAATTGATTTGGTAACCATTGACTTGGGCAAAAAAGCACTAACAAATACTTTAGCAAGGAACTTCCAGCAAACTATCTGAACCAACTCTCAAGAAATTCGAAGGTTCGGAGAGAATCCCTGAGAAAAAAAGCGTGGATTTTGGAATTAAAGTTGACACCATCGATCGGATCCAAAGAATTCTCGATAGCTATTTCTCTCTTTGGGTAACCTCCATCATTTAATCTCAGTGTTGACGTTGTGCTTTCTTCAACTAGCAAACCTTGTTTGACAAACCTACAGTTGATTCGACGATAAACTTTGCTACTATCGCTTCTCTGCTCGAGATCGTTTGGAACACCTCGATTAACACCAAGCATTCAAACCTGAAGAAAGTGATGGCAGAGTTTAGCCTCAGATTCACAAATCTCGTACTGGGCAGCTCGATTCTTCAATCAAACATTGAATTCACCAGCTCTCTAATCAAATACGTCCAGCAATTGCTATTATCCGTATTCTCTAACCTAAGGCTCAAAGAGCAGTTTATCTTCATCTTCCAATCCCTTGCAATAATCGGTGATTCTCTAAAGGTCAAGCACGCCGATCTGATCGCCGATTTCGCTCGCAGCCTGATTAAAAAACTCAGTGAACAAGATTTTGCTGACCGAAATAAACTTTACCTTCATCTCACACTGCATCAACTGTTCAAACTCATCCCTTCTAGCCATAAACCTGAGCTTTTCTCAATCTTTTTGACTAAGATCGCTCAAGAATTCCAGAATTCTACTGCGTTCAACCTCGTTGAAATCGCTTATCAAACTTTGGTATTTGCTGAGGACGCTATCGCACCTATAGACTTAACTATCTTCGAAATCATCAATAACAAGAGTGACATCGACTTGGCAACCTGCACGGACCACACTCTCCTCGCCAAAAATTTTGTCATTTCGAAATCAGTGCTTAGGACAGTCACTCTTCCTTCATGGTTCACTGACGAGAACAAAGAGAAGCTGGTTCAACTCACTAATGTCTTGAATCAAAAGCAGTCATCATTCAATCAAGCATCGGACCAATTGATTGCAATGATCTTCCATTTTAATCTCATTTGCAAAAATTTCTCCAGCTCGTTCCAGCCGCACTCATTAGTGGCTCAAGTTGACAAATTCAAAGGCAATTTTAGCTCAAACAACTTCTTCAAACTCATCGGGTGCCTTCAGAGCGACCTCACAAATATTTCGGACAGCCAGTCAACAGAGGTTCAGCGAACTCATTTCACCGAGCAAATCGCCTCACTGTTCAGGATTAATTATCTTCTTAAAACGCATTTGGAAAGCGGAAAGGCGAAGGGAGGAGAAGAAGAGAAAGCTGACGAGAAAATGCAGTCAGAGGAAGAGACGAAATTGCTCAGCGAGAGCATTCTAAAGGTCCTAAAGAACATCAAAGACGCTCAACAAATCACCAAAGTGAATCATCAAAAAGAAGCTCAAATTCTGCTGACAGCAAATAAATTCCAACCTGTACCTGTTGTTCAAGAATTCGTTAGGTCTCTCCTTGAATTGACCAGTATTTGCGGTTTCCCTGGGCTCAAGAAGTTTACCAAGAACCTTGAAGGCGTCACCGAAGAGTACTCAAGCACGAAAACTTGGTATCATCACCTTAAAGACACTAAATTGCAGGATTTCGCCCAGCTCAATAAGAACAAAGACTTGATGACCTTGATGATTAAATGCCACGCAATCGCTATGAATCCTTTCATGAATGCAGAAACCTTCAAACTTCCTGCTGAGCTCAGAGAGGTCAGAGCGTCTACTAACCTCGCAAGCCTGCTCTGCATGGAATTAATTAAGCTGTTCTCCTACTTGGTAAATATATATCAAGTGCATTACAAGACATCGGTCGCAGTAGAAAGCTTAAACGAGTTCCTTTGTCTCAGTCAGCAGTATTGCATCATGGACCCCAAGCTCCACGAGCACCTCACGAAAGACGCATTGGTCGAACTCTTCTTTAAAGCGAGCGAGTCGACCGCGATCAAGTTAAGATTTGCAGGTTTCCTCACGAAATTCAAAGAAGTTTGCATGGAATCTGCTGCAGTGAAATTAGCCACGGATGTCCTTTACGCCAAAGACGTCGATAGGAATTTGCAGAAAATAGTGTACAGCACTGTGAAATCCCTCATCACCCACATTCATAAGGGTCATTTGAAAGACCCTCTTGTCAAACTCGGATTCGTGTCACTTTTTTCGATCATCGGAGATAGTATCAACTACTTCGACACTGATCACCTGAACGAATTACTCACCAACATCTACAGCTCTTCGTTCGGAAACCTAAGCGTGTCACTGCTCAACAACTTCATCAGCGTCATTTTCTGCCCGAACCGCTACTATCCAAGCATCAAAAAAGCGTTCACCAAGCACCAGTTTGCTGAAAGAGAAAAATTCAAAAACTACTTCCAAGAAAAGACGCTCGGCTCATTATTCGAGTTCATTCTGCAGTTCTTCGCTGAAGACTCTTTCCCAGAAGATATCATCGGAGGAGAAGGAGGACTGGAAGAGTCCAAAGACAAAGACCTGGAAGACGAGGATGATGAGAAAGTCGGACTTCTTACTGAAGAACTTCTGGGAGGTGGAAGAAAGGCAGGATTGAAGTCTTCGAAGGGAAAAGCGAAGAAGAAATACATCGGAGGCATCGAGAAAGACGCGCCGAAGACCAAGAAGAGCAAGCAACCGAACAAAAGCAAAAGCGACTTGGAAATCATCACAGAAGAGTCGAAAGGAGGTGATCCTTTGAAAAAATACTCGGATATTAGAAAGCGAATGATTCGACAATTTTACTCAGAATTTTACAAACTTGCCAGCGATGCTACATTCGAAGCTTTCGTTATTGAGAGAATCATCTACCCTCCCTATTCCTGGAGCGAAATTCTCGACTTGTACTCGGGATTAATGGAAGCTGATAAACTCATAAAGAAAGAAGAGACTTTCACCATAACTTCTAGGCTGCAGGTTCAAAGATTTTTCTCTTTCATTGGCGAGTTAGTTGTGCAATTCAAGAATTACCAAGACAAACAAGCGCTTCCGGAGGAGGCGTTCCTAAAGGGGCTTTTAACTTTGACAACGATGCTCGTGAAGCAGCTCTTTGAGTCAATTCTAGAGACAATGCAGCAGCAAACAGACACTCAGGTCGTAGAGTTAAAATACCTCACAATGACATTCGACAGCATCGCGTTACTCATGAAGGAAATCTCAAAGCATTTATTCAAAGACTTGAAAAACGCGCTTGAGCATGACGATCAGATTATTTTTGTTTGCCTCAGATTCCTGGATTCAGCGTCGGAGGTTCGCCCGACTAACCCAAAAATGCAAGCTATTTTTGATAATTTGACTCTCTCTATCTTCGATTTCATTACCAAATTGGTTAAAAACTTCGGTAACCTTTAAATACTCCCTTCATATTTGCTAATTTTTTCGTTCTGTAGATTCGAAGGACCAAGCTTCAGCCCGTCCTCAACGATTTGAGCTTGAAGTACTCGATCAACCTAAGGAGGAGCCACTGGTTTGCACATACAATATCACTGGAGACAGACACACAAATCAGCATTGGTATCATTGCTACACCTGCGGTCTTGTCGATCACACTGGAGCGTGCTCTGTCTGCGCAAAAGCTTGCCACATGGGCCATGATGTCTCCTACGCTGGCCAATCGAACTTCTTCTGTGACTGTGCAGTCGGCTCAGGGACCCAGCCTTGCAAAATCTACAAGCCTGCGCAGCCAAAGGCCTCCGGAGGTCTGTTTAGTGCTGGCGATGGCCTGAAGTTGATGAAGAAAATGGCGGGAGATCGACCAGATTTAGGCCTCAAATCCCGCAAAGAAACCGAACAGAGAGATCTATTTAAATTCCAAGCTCCAGAAGGAGGACCTGGCGGCGCAGGAGGATTATTCGGTAGCGCCAAAGCACACAATCCGTTCGAAGACGCAAACGAAGAGAGAAGCTCCTTGCTCTACGAGGGCGAAGAAGAGAAGTTAGAAGGATACTCCAGCGACTCTGAAAAAGACGAGCTCAGTGGCAGCGAAGACCTTAATTTCCTTCACGAAAACTTGAAGATCAGAGCCGGTTCACTCTTCCCGCATAAGTTCCTGAGCAGCAAATTGAAGGGGTTGAGTCTAGGAAAGCTGAACCTCAGTCTCCAATCAAAACTTGCAGCATCCTACATCTCACCTGCTGACTTTAGCAAGGACAGAGGACTAGAAAGCAGCTCCAAAATAGAACAGGAAGCCTCGGATGAGGATTCCGTTTCTCTCGGCCATATTCAAGACTATATCGAAGAGCGCAGCCTCATGAGTAATATGAGTTTTGCTGTGTCGCCTGTAAGGGCTTTCGGCTCAAATGCTGACGAGAGAGGGCTAAAACAGAAATTGGAGTCAGGATTCTCTCCTGAAGGCAGATTTAATGAAATCTTCCAAGAGTTCGCTGAGAAGAAAGTGAACAAGAAGTTCAACTACTCTGGCTGCATCCTCCAGATCATCCAAAGCGTCCTTGAGAACTATATTCAGAAAATGCAAGGCCAGACGATGGTTGAAGAGAGCACTGAGGCAGTAGCTGAGAAAGGCTCAGAGTTTGTTGATTTTAGCCTGATTATGGACACGACTGTGGCTCAGAGCCTCGAGCCGATGGCTGGAGGTCCTACTCGTATTTTGATGGCCGGTTTCGAGATCAGAATTCGTCCAGAGCACCTTGGCAATAGCGACAGAGGAATCATCTCGTTATTACATAGCACGAATCCGCCGTTCAAGAAGCAGATAGACTACAACGGCAAGAATTTCATCGCGGTCTGTGAAGCAGATAGAATCTCGATTTACGACAAGAAAACTATTTTTGCATCCCTTACCAGCGGAGAGAAGAAGAGCTCGAACCTCGTGCTGAAAGGACAAGCTGGAAAAGTAGAAGAAATTGCCACTAAGATCGACAAAACGCGCTGCTTGTCAAGAATCGCTATGCGAGAAGTTATCCTCTCCATCGCTTTCAACAGAGAGGCCTCAGATCTCCTCGCCGTGGCCGGAATAAGCAGTTGCTTCGTTCTGAACCTCGATGCCAACGGCAAAGCAACCAGCAACCTCCGCCAAATCAACTTCGATGCTGAAAGCGAGTTTATCATCAGGATGCAATGGCTTCCTAAAAGCAAGGTAAATCCTCACACTCTCTTTTTCATTTTTCTTAACTCACCACTTTGCCCAGACTCACCTTATGATCGGTACCCTCAGAATGATCAAAGTCTTCGACATCACTCAAGATTGCCAAAATCCTGTCCTGTTCCTTCTGACTCTTGATGCTTACCTTCGAGATTTTAATGTGTCTCTGGGACCTGGCTCACAATGTAACAAAACATCCCTCCGTTCAAGATTACTCATATTTTTTTTTTATTTAAACAGCTGAATACCGAGTTGTAGTTACCAGCGCTGATGGCCAGATCTTCCAACACACGTTTGACTTAAACCTCTGCACTGTAGCGACCTGCGAAGAGTTATACATGGTAGAAACGATAACACTTCCCGCGGATAAGAAACCCAGACACAATAAGGCTGCAATCGCTATGCATACTTCCCCACTGTCAAAATTAACGTTCTTCTCGTTTGATGACGGTGTTATGCTGATGGGAGCAATCAATGACAAGGATGGCGAACTTATCAACGCGCAGCGCTTAAATCTATTTGAAAACAAAGAAAAGGCTGCTGCGTTTGCAAATTTGCCGAAGTACGGAAATGTGTTCTCGCACTATGAGGATATCGCTGTGAACGAAGAGCGCTACTTGGCATGCGCAATGCTACGAAAAACACCGGGAACGAGTCCATTCCAACCTGGAGGAATCGGAGTGCCAGTGCTTATTGAAACGAAGAAAAACTCGATCACTTATACTCCATTTATGAACACTCCTTCAATCAGGGTAAATTAGTAATGATATACAGAATTATAATTAACTTTTATAGTCCGATGGATTCACCGTTCTTGACCATGCGACTTCAGGAGAAAAGCAACACTATATCCTATCGCTTCTGGAGGACGGAAATCTACAATTGAATGCTGTAGGAGCAGCTGCTGCAGGACAGGACATTGAAGTTAAAACCGGTGAATCCGAGATTGTAAAGCAATTTGCTGAGATCAGAGAAATTTGGAACTCAAGCGGGCAACCAGATGAAAAATCTGAAACGAGAAAGTTAATAGAGGCTGAGTTGCTAGAGCCGCGCAAAAAACCAAAGTTCATTCTCGATTTCCCAGAGAAAGGAGTAAAGCTGGAGAGCAACATTATCCAATTCCAAAAGGATCTTTCGGCCTTTAACGGGAAAACAAATCTTGATCCTGTCACCTATAACTTCCAATTCAAAGCTAAATTCACGGTATACCATCCTCTTCATTCCATCCCAACCCTCTAATCTCTTTACGTTAGTGCAATATCAAGATCAAAAATCCTGAATACTTAATTTATGGCCTTCATATCAGAATTTCGAGCAGGGCTCCCCTCAAACTCAATGTAAAATTCGTTTTTTAGAAAGGGTAGCTAAACTAATACTATCAGCTCTATAATCGCGAGTGGATGATCAAAGAGCGCGAGGGATTCTTCGACATAGCGCTAACTCCACAAGAAGCTGCCTACACCTCGCTTCTTGGAGAACTTGAATTTACAATTGGTTACAACGCCAACCTCATCAAGAGTGAACTTTTCTATTTTTTCCACTGAGAATTAACTTCTCCTTTAGAAATGCCTTTTGCAATTTTAGTCGTTAGCACATACGGAAACAAAATAGAGAACTTCGAACAAGATTACAAGCCTGATTTTATTCGCCCTCTGTATGAGAAACTCCGTGCTACGAAGAAAACAGGCAAGAAAGCTGATGATGCTTATGAAGGTTTCTCACTGGATTTCCTCACTGAGAATAAAGACGAGTCTCTTGGAATGAACATCAAGCAAACAGCACTGAATCTCGTCAGCATGTTACAGTTCACGAAGCTCGATATCACTCAGAACGACCCTAAGACGATCGAGGAGTTGATTTCGAAACTGAAATTGATCGTGGCTGAAACAAAGGATAACTCCGTCAGCAGAGCCTGCCGCATGCTGATTAAATCTTTACTGGGAGTGCAAATCGACATCCGAGGCATTCCAAGAGAAGATGTGATACTTGGGCACGAGTTGAATTACTACACATCAAAAGACTTTACCATGATCAAAAACATCTACCAGCGTCTCCATGGCTCAAGTCCTCTTTCGCTGGACGAACTAGCTGATATCATCAGATACGTTAATAAGGTCCAAGCAAAGCGACCAGCGCAGATCCTCAAAATATTCGCTGAGTACCCAGGAATTTTGACTTCCGTTGTCGAGCAGCTAATCCCTCACTTTAAAGAAGGCGACCAAGGAGGCTCCGAAACTTCCGCCAAGATCAACAGCTTCATCACCAACGAGTTCAGCTCTTTGGTGGATTTGATCGTATTGTACTACCGCTACTCGAAAAATACCACTTTGGCTCGCATGTACCCAGATGTAGAGAAGTTGAGCGTCGATGATCCAAAGTTAGAGCAGGTTCCAAATGATAAAACATCGCTGGAGGTTCTCAAACTGCTTTTCGATATCGTGATAAATGCCGATAAGAGCCTGAAGATGAAACTTTTGAAGAGTCTCGTGAAGACCTTCTACGTTGAATTTTATTCGTACTTGAAAGACAAAGAGGCTAAGGAACCCCTGGAGATTCAGTACTATGGCGAGATCTACCCTCCAAAACCAGAAGAAGAGAAGATGCAAGCGGTCAAGGAAGCTGCTGGGCAGATTAACCTCGATGACATGGATATTGAAGATGAGCAGTTGATGGAAATGGCTATCCAGATGAGCATGCAGGATAAGGACCAAATAATCCCGGAAAACCGACAACAACAACAGCAAGAGGAAACGAAGCAAGCAATCAAAGGGCCAAAAACTTATCACTTCTATCCTTTCGACATTGCCGCTGATCTAATGAAATTCTTAATCGATAAAATCAAGGCTGTTAATACGAACGTCGAGAACGCTGGCATCTTGTACAATTGCGTCTATAAGATTCTCAAAATGCAGCAATTAATTGCATCAAACCACCAGAAAACACTCGACACAAAATGGATTGATATGGTCGCAGATCTCATTTACGACCAGGTAATATTATTTCTTTTTCTCGTTAAATCTCCTAACTCGAACTGCTTAGATTGCCAGCGTCGATAGCAAACAACTAATTAAATTTGATCATCAAGCAAAGAAGATGGTCTGCTGGCTGAGTCTTATCAACGTCTGCCTTCGCTCCAAAGAAGCCAAGAGAGACCCAACAAAGACTGATGGCAAAACTTCTGCCATGCCAAAAGAAAAGATTTCGAAGCAACTTACTGAAAAAGACAAGTCAGCTGAACTGCTCAGACCTTCAGCGACTCTACCAGCCGAACAAAGATATAACCTTGGCTCAGAGTTTGGAAAGAATCTAGCCAAGAGCCTTCAGGGTGTTGAAAACCAAAGAATGAATATGCTCAGCAGCTGGATTTACTCTGCCTTAGAGGCGCTTTTTGAAAATTTCAAGGCTGGCAATGGTTCGCTCTACTACTCAAGCAATGATATGCTAGCTGAGTGCTCGACAAGAAAATTAGGTCAGGTCGTCAAGTACGGTCGCGCTGAAATCGAAGCGCTCTCCAAGACTTGGTCGCCGATATTCAAAAAATCAGAGGTGCAGAAAAAGAATGGAAACCTTTTCACTGAGATCGACCAAGATCTGATGAGCAATTTGTTGATCTTCTCCTCTAACTTGATAAGCTTCAACTTCCAGCTCGTTGACATTGGGAAGTGGCCAGATCTGCTTAGCAGGATTATGCTAATACCTCCAACGTCGCTTATCGCGCCTAAGTTTACAAAATTGCTGCTCAAGGTTGCTGTTGCTGGAAAACCAGAGTTGTATACGAAAGTGAAAGATACTGTGACCTGCGAGCTAGAAATCGACAGAATCTTGCAAATTTATAAGAAGACAAATCAGTTCAAGCGCTTACTGTCTTATGAGCAGACCGTCAGTCTTGCAAGAGCGCTGCAAAAGCTGGAAAAAGTCGCGAGCGTTCGCCCCACCCATTGGCAAGAGCAATGCAAGGCCAACCTTCAAGTCTTGGAAATTCTTCACCAAGTCTTCACCTTCGACGTTGAAGAATGCAAAGAAATTAGCATTAGACTGATTGCCAGATTCTATTCGGATTTGAAGTTAGACTCAGAAATGAAGGTCTTGGACACTATGCTTAAAGAGAAGAAGCCTGAGTATATCCTCAAGGTCACTGCGATGGCTGACGAGAGCCAACCAAGCAATTGGCTGAGCACAACTAGCAGCAGCCTCGATTTCTTCATCAATAAGCTCTTATACGATAAATCTACAGCAAATGTCTCTCTAGGACTCGTTGAACTTATCATTGGACTTTGGAATACTGGAAACCAGTCGCAGAAACTCCATCTCCTTCGCACAGTCCATCATAAGATCAGCGATCTTCTTAAATTCGGGTCTAACTCTGAGTATTTGCTTGCTCTTCTCGGTTATTTCAGCTATAACACCGAATGGAACTCAGATGAGTCTTTGATGAAGCTTAAACATGAGATCACGGAAATTATTGTGAAATGCTACGGAAGCATTACAAATGCGATCAAGAACCATCCGAACCATCAGACTTATTCAGCGTTGCAACAGTACCTTCAAGACAATAAACCCAAGGACTTTAAGTATTACTTCGAAGCAGAGTCTTTCTTGGATACTAGCGACGTCTCAGAGATGCCGTTCCAGGAGCTTCGAATCAACAACATCCAATCTGAAATGAAGTTCACTCACAATGCGGTCGTTGTAAGGCTGAACAATACATACGCTATCAAAGAGTTCTTGATTGCGCTTCAGGAACTCAGAAGCTCGCGACAAGTCAACACGATCAACATTTACATAAGTAACAAGACGGTTAATGAACTGAATGAAATCAAGAATAATTTGGACGCTTGGAAGAAGATCTACTCGCTGAACCTTGATAAGAAGCGAGGCAAAGAAGGTGATTTATAAAATTCGTTACGACTGTTCTGAACTAACATGTTTTTTTTTTTTGTTTTAGGAGGAAAGGGAAAGATGCAGATCAAGTTTAAGCTGCCGCTACAAGTTATCGCGAAGAATTTGCTCATCGAGTTCAACGTTGGAGATCCAAACAAGGCTTTCATTGGTGAATTGATGCAAGATCCAATGCTAGAGTGCAAAAAATGCGGTTTCTATCCAGATAATAAGTAAGAATTGTTTGAAACGTGAAGCAGTGATATAATACTTTTTGTTTTTAACAAAATAGTAAGGACAACATTATCTGTCCTGGATGCGGCCACAGTAAATATTTCAACAGAGAAATCGCGATTAACGCTCGACTTGGCTTTGCCACCGAACCAATTGACTCAGAGAAAGCTAAAACTTTGGTAAGGAGTAACAGCTTTGTTTGCAGTATAATAACATTTCATCTCATCTTAGTGCGAGAAAGAACTTCAAAAGGCAATGGATCAACTTTCTTCCTGCCTGCAAAAGATGAGACTTAGCAAATTCCGCGTCGAGGAGATCCTCAGCTCGCTGGAAGGAAGCAGCTTCTACGTTTCTGCCTTCGAATCGAAGCAACCTCCATTTATCAGCAGCAACAACCCAGTCCTCATGGAACTCCACGCTGCTTACCAAAAAGACGCCAAGGAAAATTACGATAAACTGCTGAAGACTGTCTCGACCATCAAATCTCTCAGAAAGGCCCTTCAAGAGTATGTGCTCACCACCGAAAACATCCAACTCGATGAGCACAGCCAAGACACTTTGAAGGTTGAAACCGCGAACTACTCACAATATCAAGGCGTCTACAAAGCTTATCTAGCCTTCCTGTCACACGATATCAACATCAGTCCTTTTATTTCCGAAATCATCTCGCAACACGAAAACTTCATCCATGAATTAATCACTGATGTCTACAACAGCGATTGCTCAAGAACCCTGAAGAGTGCAGTCGTGCATATCCTCTCTGTGATCCTATCAACAGAAAAAGGCGAAAGTTTCTATCAAAAATACTACAGCATGCTCGTAGACAAAGCTCTTGAGCAAGCCAAGATTGTTAACACACAAATCAAGAAGACGATGAATCCATTGCTTGTTATCGTGAGCTTAGTGGGAAGCTTCGAGAAACAATTGAGTGAGCTTAAGATCGAGAGTCCTGAGGACAAAAACAACAAGGCGTATCTTCAAGCAATTGGAGATATTCATAAGATACTCAATGAAGCTCTGGTGCATAACTCAGGATTCGTTAATGATAATATCATCTGCATTGTATTGGATCTCATCAGACAATACGTCCCAGCCGAAGAACCAAGTTTGGACGTTTCGAAACTGAAAGAAAAGCTGAAGGAGAAAACTAAGGATAAGGACAGTGAGCTTCTCATGATGATAGAGAGCGTTGAAATGCAAACGAAAGCGGAGGAAGAATCCAAGACGGAGCTCAGCATGAAGGTATTTTATTGTTAACAAAATAATAGGGTCTCATAGGTTATTGTTGTAGTTCCTTTCACATTTCTTACCGCTCAAGAAAGTGCAATCGAAGAAGCCTGGCGATTTTGATATCGCGGTTAATACTGCTGAAATAACCGAAGATCATTGGTGGATCAAATGTATGCTGAACTTCAGTGAGCGAGTGAACTATTTGGCTTGCAAACATTTCAAGAGACTTATTCATGAAGATGGTGAGCACCTTATTTTTTTATTCGAATCTAACAAATTTTGGATACAGATTTCAAAGATCTTTTCGCCAAGCTCCTGAAGGCGTATAAGGCCCTGCCTCAAACCACTCAAAATGCCCAAAACTTCTTCAGAGCATTAAATCACATCTTCCTTCGTGACTTTTCAGCTGAGAAGAGTAATTTAGTTAATTCTCGTCGTCAGTGTTAACCTTCTTTATGTCCATAGATGAAAAATTGGCTCCTTTCTTCTTGGACATGTGCTTGAATCTCTTCGAAATCGCTAAACAAGACCTCGAACAGCTATTCAAGACCTACGAGTCACATCTTGATGGAACTTCTTATCTCTATCTAGTTGATTTCGCAGCTGGTTATACCGCCAAAGAGGCTCTTGAAATAATGAACACCATCATTCAAGGACAGGAAACCATCAAATCCGACCTCAAATTGAACAAATCATACGTGAAAAACGCTCTCAATGCTTTCTTAATCGCTCGCAAGTTCTCCCTCATCAAGAACAACAACTTGCACGAGGTTGACAATAAGCTATCGAGCCTTATGGAAAATCTGAAACCTGACCACGAGGCTGATAAGAGAGCCTTCATCAGCGAATGCGTCGCTGTATTACCAAGATATCCAAAAGATGCCGTCACTCAGGCCTTCCTATACGAGCAGATCCTGGAAATCGTCGCGCCTGAACGCAAGAAACCAGACTTCCAAGTTAACCTTACAAAGGCATTGTCACTTGAGGAGTTCATCCCAGGACATATTAGAAGCAGCTTCTTAGCATCCGACCTCGGTGAGACCATGCGAGAGGTCCGAAGCCGTATTTGTCGTGAACTTGACATCGCTGATCCCGACACCATCGAGCTTTTGGTTGCTAACCAGATAATAGAAGTAGATCTGCCAATTTATCTTGTCTACGAGAAGGTGTGGATACCGTTTGTTCGTCAGCGTGAAGAAGAGAGTCAGCAACCGCCATCTGAAACCATTCCAAATATGGTCGTTATTTTCAGAATCCAAGGTCTCGAGGGCGAAGCCACAGAGAACAGAGTCAGCAACCTCGTAGACGATTTTGAAGATGAGAAAGAGCAGGAGAGAAGAACACGACTAACAGATGTGATGGCAGAAGATTTGACAATCCCAGGAAGAGACGAAAAAAAGACAGGAATCGAGATTGTGCTAGATAGCGTTTCAAGGATCAAGTCCAGCACTATCGGCAGCAAGAACAGACAGCTACTGAAGATGATCATTAAACTTCTCAAGTTTGCAAGCAGGATAGACGCGAATCGCGCTTTGGTAATTTTAATAAATTGGGATATGTGCCTGATTTCGAATATTAATAGATTATTGAGCATGGCGGTGTGAAGATACTGCTCGAACTGCTATTGCAGAACTTCCATTCCTACGATGAAGATGAAAAAGACTCGATTGTAGAAAATCTCCTCTATCTGTTGGGCAATCTCCTAAAGGAGTCTCCTCAGGCACAGGTGATTAAATTCAATTAGTTTTTATGTTTTAATCATGATAACATCGCCATAGGTTGAGGAAGATGAGATTAGAATGGACATTGAAGACCCAGCCGGAAAAGAAGACGTTGCGATGGACAATTTGAACATCTGCTTGAAGAAGATAGCCAAATCAGCCGAGACCGGAACTTGTAATTGATTACTATATAGCTTGGAATTGGATTAATCGTTCTTGTCAAACTTTCAGCTTCAAAGCTCATCAGCGCTCTTACGAAGATTTTACCATATTTAACAAACGATAAAGAGGCCGTCTGCCGCAAGCTTGTCGAAACCGTCAAAGATTACATTACCTTCGAAAAGATCTCAGGTAGCATTGAAATTTTCTCCCAGAATTCGTTATCTTTTCGCGATAGACGAGAAAAAGCGCAAGGAAAGAGATTTCTATATGGCTCGAGTTATCGAGATGCTGGAGACGCTACCTCCTTATTATACTACATTTAGAGCAATCCTCTACCAGGAAAGAATTGCCGAGAAAGTCATCAAATTCCACCAATCAATCATCCCTGATCCTGTAACAAATTTGGTTCTGACAATTATCTTATCAATCATCTTCTCCTCAGACAAAACTTGACGAAAAGGTCCTTGAAGCTAACCGCGAGCAGCTCATCAACAGCATCAATATCGCTTTGGGACTCGTGAACGGAAGCCCGAAGACTCAGGCAGTTTTCCTGAGAAACGGCACTCTTGAATTAATCTACAGACTCTCCGACGTTTCTGTCAAAACAAAAGACCTCGGCAAGACCGCAGAGGCTTTCGTTGAATACTTCTTATGTGGAAAGAACATCGAGTACCTCGATGACGATGCCTTCGATTTCTTAAAAGAGCTGAGAGACAATGAAATCGCAGAGAAGAAGAGAATTGCTATGGAAGCGAGAGAGAGAATCATGAATAAGCTCGGACTGAAAATGCCAAAGTCTAAGCGCGCTCTCGAGGAAGAGAAAATGGACGAAGAGCTGAAAATAGAGAAAAGCGAGAGATCGAAGATTTCGCTCCAAGAAGAGCGCTGCCTGGGCTGTGTCTCCTGCCAGGAAGGCTACGGAATCAGAGCTGACGATCTTACCGGTGTTTATATTTATACAAAGAAGACCAAGATTCCTTCTGAAGACGGTTTAGGCCAGGGCAAAATGATGCTTGGGGTTAACAATGGAATCGCGACTGTCACTCATTTCAACGCGATACATCTCGCTTGTCACATGGCTGGTGTTAAAGCTGACAAGAACATGAAGAAGCCTCGTGCAGAATGGGATGGCGCTCAGATAAGAAATTCGCATACAAAGGTAATTTTTTCACAATTAATGAATAAGAAAAAACTGATATAATTTGTGTGTAGTGTAATGGGTGGTTCCCAATTCGAGGTCCTAAAATCTCAGACAGCGACTACGAGACAGGTCTCAGCAAATTCTACCAATCAATTGAACCGTTCTTGAAGAGCGAGAAGGATAGAGTCTGGATTCATATCAATGATCTTGCTCATTTGTTCACGAAATTCGCCAAGAGAGAGACGTTCAGTAAAGAAACAAAAGGAGGTGCTGCCGAACATAACATGAAGCTCGTGCCGTTCTACATTCAGTTCATCCAGTTCTTGATGCTTAAGACGAGACCTGAAAAGATCGATTACTACAACAAGATTCTTGCTAACTTCGCTGTCGACTATGAGAAGATTCCATCTGATAAATCCAAATCCACACTCGATGAGTTCTTCATACTCCTGACTCTGGTGCTCGTGCTCTGTGACGGAGAGGCTTGGACAAAGAAATATAAGAAAGCCTTTATCTACTATATCTTGAGCGTTGGTTCTACCCTCATCAGCAGTAAAGAGCTCTTAGAAGTTACGACACATAACATGCAAAGCAAGCTTATGCTCTCTCCAATGATAGGTAACTTGTGCTTTAAGCTATCATTTTATTAATGCCATTTGAAATATAAACAGAGGGTAAGAGTGGTGAAGTTTCAGTGTTCCATCTGGACAGCGACAAAAAGCCTGAAGAGGACACCAAAATTGAAAAATTGCTTGATAAGATCCAGCCTATGATTATTCTCCTCAGACTTGCAGATCTGATGATCGAGAGAATCCATAATCAAGTTTCGATGCCATCAACTCAAGAATTCTCTCAAAAGACCTTCTTGATCGAATTGAATAGCTACATCTCGAAGAAATATGATAAGGTAATAATTTTGTTGGGAACTATCGTGGCTAATTGAGGTTTTAGGTGATCTTTGACTGCGAAGAGTTGAATCGTATCTACCATAAGGATATTCTGCAAACGACTAACTTCGAGTCATTCCTGAAGGCACTCGGCTGCTATGAAGGCATCATTACAGAGTTTAAGGATCTGGCTAGTTTCATCAAACAGTTTATTTAGAACTGGACGAGAGAAAAAAATATATTAACTGTGAGTGATTTGCAAATGTTACGAGATTTCTATATTCATAACTTTTTTGATTGTCAATAAGCAATCATATGCATAAGATAGATCTAAAAAATATACTCAACATGAGAGAGTGGAATCGTTTGCTCTTTAGTGATATTATTGCTGTTAATGAAAAGAGAGAGAGGAATAGAAGAAAAAAAAAATGAGATGAGAATTAATACCTTCACAGACTGCGAAACCGTTCAAGTGGATTTCGGATCTGAACGAAAAACTTCTTTAGATGCTGTCCATATCATGATTTGAGGACTTTCGAAACAGTAGTGGCTTATCGAATTCGAAAGACTTCATGCACCACGTAAAGTTAGACTAAAAAAAAGACCTTTGTGGAAGAACTAAAAGCACAAAGAGACCTCTTTTGTGAGAGTAGATAGAGTTAAATGTAAAACCTGATAAGTAGGCTTAATTTCTCAATTCGTTAGGATTCAGCAAAAAATGCTGAGCCCAAAGCCCTTAGATTGGCTGCTTTGAATTAGTGAGTCGAGCAAAGTTCTTGTGTAAAAAATACATGCCCTCCTTCGAGATAAAAAAGACAGTCTGTAGATGAATGAGAATTAATCTTTATACATCATTTGCTGGTAATACGAAGAAAATACAACCTATTACTAGGCTAAAGATGTTATTATGTCATATGTGTCGTTAAAGCTGCTGCTAACGAGCTGGTCTGGCAGACAGCTTGAGAGCGAATTCTCAAACCACGAAGGCTATATTGTGCTATATAAATCTGGTTGCCGCAATTAAATATAAAGATTTATCTGTTACGACAATAAAAATCCAAATAAACCTACTAACAGTAACGATGTCCCTCATCCCGCTTAGCGAGGAAAGTTTCCAAGCAACTGCACGAAAAAGCTACACAGGACGTAAAAGCGTAACTCCAAGACATGTCAATGACGAAAACAATCCCGACGGGCTCTATAACCAACTTCTCACGTTAAAATCTGACCGTTTAAAAGTTGATCAAGAGGCAAAAATGCTTAAGAACCGAATTGGACTTCTTCTCCAAGAAGAACAGAGAGCTCAGAAAAAGATCGAAGAAACCAAACGAAAAGCAAAGTCAATTCTCGAGCTCAAACTGAAACAGCAACAGGAATTGATTCTCAAAGAAGAGGTAACTTCAAATACAGACCTAATTATTGAATCTAATTACCATTAGGCTAAGTTACAGAGGATGAAACAAGAACATGAACAATTTCTGAAAAATAAAATGTTGCGAACAACATTAGCTGAAAGTAAAGCCCATGCAATACAAACATATCGCAAAAAAAGCTGTGAGAGAGCTCGGAAAGTCCGACAAGAGCTCAAGGTAAGGCGACTCATTTGAATTCTTCTTTTAACAGAAATTAGGGGCAGCAAGAGTTGTCTAAATCGTTAACGGATCTCGCTGTCAAGACGAACATAACCAAAGCGACTCAAATTAAAGCACAACAGCATCAAGCTGTTCTAAGAAAAATTCAGAACGTGGTAAAAAGTCTGATTGATTCATAGTCCTGAGAATCGCGTAGGAGAAGAAGATAAATGAATCGAAAAATTATTATGAAAACAGGATAAAATCAGAGGCAGAGAAGAAACAACAACGCGCGGTAAGAAGTTTTTTATTGATAGAGTGAGTCTTATTGTTATTGCTGTGTGTTGTAGGATGAGATACTCAAACTGGAGAAGATCGAGCTTGAGCTAATTAAAAAATTGCAGAACACTCGAAGAGAGCAGCTGTCTCAATTGGAGCAGTTAGACAAACTGAAGAATACGAAGGTTAGCTTAACTGGCTTTAATGAGCAGACAGAGGAGGATCAGGCTGACCCAGCTCCAGAAGATACTAACGAGTCGTTTCGATCGAGGTCTTTGTCAGCGGATCGGTCAACCAAGGTTTAGACTTTTGAGTGCTGCTCTTTTTAAGTTTAGAATAGCTCCTTTAGTTTAGAAAATCTTAGTTATATGTACGACGCTCTCTCATAGTGTATAGTTGTCAGAATAATTTTGAAGTCTTTAGATTTATGACGCATTCAGGACTTTTCAATTTAAATATACTCTGATCAACTTAAGCCATAACGATTTGATGGAAGGCGCACTGAAACATGCAAAGTTTAATTAATTACATAAGAACCATATAACAAATTTTAAAGTATTTCGTACAGGTCTATGATGAATTATAGTAGATGATGTTAGCTTCATTTATTTTTCACTGAAGAGGCTCTAATCTCAGCACTTGACACTTGTCTATCCTAACTATAACAATAGGTGCGATAAATAATGCGCAAGCAATCGTAATCAGGGGCAATCTAGGAAAGAAATTAAAGTAGGTTGCGCTTTTAAATTTAACTCTCAATTGAATTAGACACAGAGTAAGAGAGATATATAATTAGCATGAATAATCAAATTCCATGTAAAGTAAGGGGTCGAAACCATAGTTCGACCAATCAAATTATTAAGAAGTACGAAAGCAATAATTAATAACTCTTAGACGCGCTATAACTTTTAATTATTGGTTATATTTATTCAAACGGCGTCTATCCAGATAAAATTCATTGATATCAACAATTTCCAACAGCTTATAGAAATTGCTCTTGATATCCACTCGGCCAGCAGGAGACCAATCCGTGTTGCTGTGGCATCGCTTAATATAATCTCGCATGATCTCCAAATTCTCATCGAGTTTCTCCACGCTCCAGTCAAGCATCTTCTTCTCTTTCTCAATAATAAAGTACAAGTGACACATGTCTTCAAATTCAATTCTTGAAATGTTCGCCACCGCCCTCGCGGGAACTGCCGTCAAAAACTGCGGGAAGTATCTTATCAACCTTGTATTGTAAAGCTCATCCAAAGTCTTGAAAATACTCTGCATCTCAAACTTTGGACTCACTTTCGCCAGACTTTCATCCACATACTTCGATATTTCACCTTGCTTACCTTCATCCAATTTCTCCTGAATACAGTCGGCAAAATTCGGAACATCAATCAATTCGATGCTTTCTGGCGCAACCTTGTAACCTTTTTCGAAAATAGGCACGATCTCAAATCCTGGCACCATATTCGCCAAGAAGTCAATACTTCTTAAAATTTTGACGTAATCACCGAAGTCGAGGTGCAGAGAGTCATCCTGGATCAACCTCGCGATTTCGGATATGAGCTCCTCGTTGAATTGGTAATTAGGGTGTTTTATCTGTCCAAAGTTGAAAATTGATATGCAGGAAGCAAGGATCCTGCCAGTTGTCTGCTCTTTGTGTGAAAGCGCTTCTTCGCAGACCTCCTTGACCTTATACTCAAAAATTTCGAGAAGGTCAGCTCCGAATTCCAAATTTGAGGTAACAAAGAGCTCTAGAATGGAAATAATGGCAAATAGGTCATGTTCTTGAGGGATTTTAGCCAGGATACTGGGTTGCCAATAGCTCATGAGTCTCTCGGGAATCATTTCGACTTCGAAGAACGAGGAAAGAATTCGAAATTTCGTGTTTAGGTCGTAGTGAAGTCTTCGAGCGACGATGTCCTCTTCGAGTAGGAGATATAGATGCTGCATTTCCAGCGGAGTTAAATAGCGTTTCAGGGCTGTGAAACTGACGCAGCATTTCATGATCTCGTTCTTCGAGCGGATCATGCGTTGTGATGAGAGATAATCTGAGATGATAAGCCAGAGCTCCATGTCCTCAAGGTAGTTGTATTGCTTCAGAAAATGGCTGAATGAGCCGATCATTGGGTAGTCCGTTGCGGATTCTTTTAGAGCCCACTTCACTCGCGAGATAATCATATTGAATGAGTTCGCGTAGCGTCGCTTGTTTCTTTCAAGTTCTTCGCCTGAGGGAACGAGCTGATAAGCCCGGTCTAATATCTTGATGAGTTCGTTCACACGAAATCTTTTAACTGGGTCACGGTAGAGTTGTATGAGTCTTTTCATGTCGCCCATTTGCATAATTGAATATTCGTCTTCGTCGTCGGATTCATAGGCGGCGATATTTGATTGTAAGTCATTCTGAGACATATAGAGGCTGAGATGAAACTGAGTTTTCTCCTTTTGCATTCTCTCTTTGGCATTCAACTGGCTGAAGCATTTTGCAACTTGCGATAGCAAATTCATGTGCCTCAGCTGAGGGACGCTGGCCCGAGAGATAGTTTGGAAGCTGAATTTTATCATTCTTTTTTTCAAAAATTAAATTATTTTAAATAATGGAAATACTTCAAGAAGATTTCTCAAGGTTTGTAGTCAGTAGATTATTAATAATTACTGATTTCTATTTTTTCTCAAGGTAATAATATATGAGGGAGTAAATGCCCATGTATCAATTCTCTTTCTCTAAGGTTAGAAATACACAAGGAACTCATGTTGTTGACTGCACCCCACAATTTTCTATCAGTAAGCGACGCTGCTTAGAAAACAATCAAAAGAAAAAGCTGAGAATTCTTGGCACGGAATAGCTATTAACCATAGATATGGATGACAATTGATTAGAAACTCAGTTTAGAGTGAAATTTTGAATGTTTCTAGATATAATTGGGAACAAATATTCAATTAATCACGATAGGTTCCACCAAGAGAGTTTTCAGATTGGTTAATCCCACTCTCGGTGTCGTCATTTGAAAACTTAGCATCTTCCTCGTCAGCTTTCATGATCGTCCAGAGGAAAATGCTTTTATCCATCTCCGACGCAGTTAGTAGCAACTTCTTGTCGCTTGACAATACGCAGTTGCTCACATAATTGAGATGCTCTGAATAGCATTTGAAATATCCTTGAGTTGTTCCAGTCATGCAAGGATATTTGAACAACCTCAACTATTAATATCAATAACAATTTTAGCAACAAATCAATTTAAAACGTGCTTACCGTTCCCATTTCATCAGTAACAGCTATCGTGTGATCATCAATTTTCACCATTTGAAGTTTGCGGTTATCATCACCATAGTAAGGTATAATACCCTAATTGGTGTACTAATTTATGCGAATTCTCCTCAGAAACATTTACCTTGGTTTTGTCTGAAATTTGAATTCCCTCCGAGGTCCACTCGTTCGTGAATTCCATATTCTGAGTCGACCTTAGTTGCGATTTGGTAGTCAAATCAACAATATTTGTGTCGCCGAAGTTATCAACGAACAGCAAGTAGTAGTTATCAGTTGAGAAATCAATGAATTTAATTCCCGATTGCGTTGCTTCATGCGACATCACGAGCACGAATTCGTTTTTCTCATCAACATCGAAACTGTGATTTAATTAAAAAGCGTTAGGCTGAAGAAAAAGAGTAAATGCTTACATGTCGATCCTGGCATTGTTTTCGCCTTCTGGACTGATAGCAACTGCAATGTAATTGCCATTGAACGAAGATTTCACATCAACGATTGTTCTTTCGTATTTCTTCGAGAACGTCGGATAGACCGAGTAGTTCGATTTCCTATCAGTATTCAACATGAGAATTTCGTTCTCGAAGGCAAGCAGCAAGAGCATTTTGTTCCTGAAGACAATCATTCCCACTGTCTGCTTATGGAAAGAGTATGAGTGGATCATTTTCAACGTGCTGATTTCCCAGACCGAAAACAGTCCCATTTGAGTGATCGCAAATATACGGTCATTTGTGTTGGAAAAGCCGATCGCTTTGGGTGTTTCGTGATCATGGCAGTTCAGTCTTGCGATTTTGTTTTCTTTGTTAGTCACACCATGTTGTTCTTTGAGCTCAGACCCTTTTGGTCTTCTGAGCTCATAGATATCGCCACTGCGAGTGCCTGCAAGAATATTGGCATTACCAATGCAGACGCTTTGGATTTCATGTCTTGTTTCAACTTTCATTGAGCCCTGTGGCTTGACAGGAGCGAGGGAGTATTCGTAGTATTTTTCTAGCACGAAGCTGTTAGTGTCTTCATCATGACTGAGTTCCCAGAGAATAACTCTTCCGTCAAGAGCTCCTGTTGCAAATATGTCTTTGCAAGGAAAAGAATTGAAAGATAAGCAGCAGAATCACAAAAGATAGTTTACTGCTATTCGCATGTGAGTGAATACATAAGACAGCGTATTTGGCGTGTGCAGCCTGCTTTTTGACGACTTTTCTCTCATGCCAGATGTAAATCTACGCATTGAGTGAGAAATGCACATGTGTAAAGAAAATTTACAAATCCATCATCACCGCCAGTCACGATAGAGCTTCCAACAAAGCATAAGCAGAGGAAAGTCGCACGGATCGTCAGCATATCTTCTTCTGTGATATTATCTTTGGGTTTGTTGTCACCCATTCCGATTTCTTTATTTTGAAGCTCGTGCTTTCCCGCGAGGATTCCAGACTTTCCAACCAAGTCCTAACAGTTATTAAAAATTAGTTATAGGAAACTTAGTTCAGCAAAGTAAGCAACCTTAGGATTCTCTATCTTAAAGCTTGAAAAGTTGAGGTTCGAACCAGAAAGTTTCCATGAGGCCATGTGCTGGACTCCACAGGTCACGAACTTGTATATTGAGTTTGGATAGAACACGATATCCCTGTGAAAAAAATTAAATTATTTAGCAAACAAAGAATGAGTTTGAAAGTATGAATACTTGATTTTGTAAGGGATGGTTTGGGTTAGGTTAATACAACCTAACACTGCCGGGGTCTTCGCATCAATTAGATAGATTATTTGAGTGTATTGAGGTGTTACTCCCTAATTTAACATGAGAAGAGTTAATTTACACGATTAAGTACCACGCAGCAGATATGTCTTGAGTCATAGGCAAATCGCAGTAGCTGGATAATTGAGCAGTTGCTGAGGGTCAAAGACTTGACGCACGTATGAGAATCGATCTCCCAGACGATAAGTTTAGCGCGGGTGTCGATCGTTCCTGCGCAGAGGTACTTTTTGTCGTCGCTGATTGTAAAATTGCTGATTTCTGGCGACGTGGAGAAGATGTCGTTGATATCCACTCTGAGGAAATCCTGCTTAAGACCTACAGCAGAATCGCTCTTCGTATTCTCTTTGCGCTCTTCGTCTTCATCATCATCGTCCAAGTTACTTGCGAGCACGATCAAGCTGCCGGTCGAATATACAATTCGTTCATTCGAATCGTAGAATAAATTGTTCCTGCGGCGACATGCTGTTCTGCCAATAATAGCCTCTGAACAGTTGTAATTAAATTGTAATGAATGAAGGTTCAATGAAAAGATCTTACTTAGTTCGAGCCAGACATCAGGGTTCTCTTCATCATCAATATTCTGCTGAATTTCAAAGATCTCTGTTCTTGCCGGCAGAATTTCATTGAATAATTTCTGGAATTTTTCTCTATCTGGCAGCTCTCCATATTTGAGTTCAAGCGCATCGCTTTTGCTAATATCGAAATCAAGAAAGTCCTTATCCCATAAAGGTTTCTCTTCTTCAATCTTCCATTGTAAGATACACTCGTCTTCCATTCCTGTCGTGAAGAGGTATCCCGATCGATGCAATTCGATCTGATTCACGAATGTAGTATGGGCTGCTAACGTCTTTGATGCGCACATTTTCGCTGTCGTCAAATTTTCTGAAGTGAAAGTTATTAGTCCTTCAGAAAGGAAAAAAACACTGATACCTGTTACAAACTCTTTGTCCACTTGCAATGCATTTGCACGCAAACAATGTAATTCTCCATTCGCGCTTCCAATTACGACATACTTGTCGATGTGACACATGCTTGAGAGGATTGGGTGCTTTACATTCGTGATTCTTTATTGTGACAAAAATGAGTGAGCTAAAATATGAATCTATTAGTTTGTGATTTTACTCAGTTTCTTTCTTGTTGTCAGCATCGAGAAGGATGTTTTGATAGTAGATGTATTGCGCGAATATGCTGTTCGGGAAATTGAGTTTTCTCCAGCGGAAGTACCGGGAGGCATCAAGATCGTTAATTTCAATAGCATTATTCTGGAGATCCCAGATAACATTAAAGCTGTCATTCTCTTCGCTCGCTTGAGTGGTGGATGGATTAAATATTTTTTGATTTGCTGATATTTACTTCTAATTTGGCAGTCGTCAATCTTTTGATAATGTAACCAAAGAGAGTGCTCATCATAGCTAAAGGTCATGAAGTAGACTCCTTTGCCTGCATAACTAATGATTTTCAGAAATATGTTTTTTACAAATCGATATATTGAGTGAAAGAATTTACTTGACTTCAATCTTATTTGAATACAGACGCTGAGCGTCGCGAACATCTGCAAAGAAGGCATATTTCTCAGGTTGACGAGGCTCGACGTCTTTTGGGCTCTCCTTCACATCCTCTATCTCTTGGAAGACGATTACATGTGCGCCTTCGCTTTCGTTTTTCTTTGAGTTCTTTGGAGTGGGCTCATCAGACTCTATTCTGACGTTGTCTTTGGAGAGGAAAAATGAGACTACGATATCTAAAAATCAAAATTTACCAAAAGATACAGCCATGTAGAATCCTTTGCTTGAAAACTCGATGTTTAATACAGGAGTTCGACTCTCCTTAAGTTTTATTGTTTGAATGATCTCGAACGTTGGCAACAAAAACGCTAATATTGTATTAAAAAATCACTTTAGATTTTATGTCAATGAGCAATCTTTACTTTCGTTGAATTTGCCAGACTTTTGGCTTTTAATCTTGGATTTAGCTATCATAACGAGCCCATTTTGAAGTCCAAGTACAAGATGCTCTCCATTGGGAGTATATTTCATCGCAGTGGCGAGAATGCCCCAGTTTTGTCCGAAAACTAGTCTGAACTTTTCCAGATCCCATGCACAGAGCCTTTGATCTTCTCCCATCGTCAACAGCAAGTAATGATGAGGATGCAAAGCAAAAATGACTTTCTTTTTGTAGGTATCATTAAAGCCCACAGATTTTACAGGACCACTGTGGTGTTTCGTGCACAGCGAGTACTTGAGAGCAATCGTCCCTTCTGGCTCTTTGTTTACTTTCTCTGTTTTCTTTATTACTGGTCCACCACCTTCCTCATCAGAAGTATTTTCAGAGTCATCTGACTCTTCAAAGAACAAATTTGCATTCGATCCTAGCACATTCACTGAAATTTGGTTGGGATTGCTAGGATTTGGTCTTTCGGTGCGTACTCCAGTGAAAGTCTGAACAATCGTAGCTTCAATGATATCACCGTTCCTTGTGCCCATAAGCAGAATCGGATGTGTAGTAGATTCTGGTTGATTCTTAGTAGTTTTCATACTACCTTTGCAGACGTAGATATCAATGCTCTGAATAGAGAGATTCTTGGTCTATGAATGAATTAATAAGAAGTTAGCAAAAGAGGAACTCATGTTTGCTGAATATTACAGATGGTGTGTCTTCAAATATACCAATTTTTCGAATATTCATCTCGTAAATGAGCGCAAAACCACTATCCCATATTCTCAGGAACTCATCCTCTCCGGTACTGATAATCATGATTTTCTATCAAAGTGAGAGGTTAAAAGGAGTGATTAAGCTCGTAAAAGGTACGTCCGGCAAACAATCAGTGATTTTGAGGTTATTAATCATTTTGGAATGCGCATTTTCCTTCAAAGTTATATACTTTTTGCACGTGACAAGGCCAATGTCACCAAGCTGGTTTCCGACAATCAAATCATGTTCAACGACATCACCAAGCTAATTTCCGCAAATCTAATTAGCCAAGAAGAGAAAACTATGCTTACGTGATAGTTCATATAGGCTAAGCATGTGAAGAAAGGAACTCTGCCATCCGGCTTTGGAGGAAGATCGAGACATGTAGTTCGCTCCATTGTCATTCCTTGTATGCTCCAAATGGAAATTTCTTTGTATCCACAAGTTGCAAACTCATATTTGTTGTATGGGTTCATCACGATGTCCGCGATCGGCGAATTAAACCCAGTGAATCGAAAAGCAACGATTTCTTCGCTTTTCCAATTCGTGACTTGAATGCTAGGCAAACAAAAAGATGAATTATCAACTTTTGAAATAGAATTTTTATAAAGTACCTTGATTTTTGATCGCAGCCTAGTGAAACCAAGAAGGATCCGTCTCTTGAGAAAGCTAGTGACAATATTCCTTGGATATGGTTCGTTTTCAAGACTCTGAAAGGTTCCAAGTTCGTTATTCCCCAAATATGGATACATGGGTTCTCAGTCACACCAGACTCTGCTGTAGCCACAATCATGCCTTTAGATTAACACCATAGTTTTAGGAAAAGGGATAAGAAAATAAGAGAGCTACGTGAAGGATGTATAGCTGCCGCGGTGATTTTGTGTTGATGTCCTTCATAGAACTTTTGCTCATTTGTGAAGGGATCGTAGATTATAGCAATCCTGCTCACGAAGTAAACGAAGAATCGATCACTGAGGTCGTATTTCTCATCATATGGAATAGTTGCTCTTTTCGAGAATAGCATTTGCTTTTGGAGATAGTGTGGGATGAAGAGAGAGCCATTGCTTTTCATCGAAGGCTGTTGGATAACTGCAATATCTCCCTTCCCGTCTCTGAAATCAGTGTCAGACGGCTGCAGCGCAGGCCGTTTATTTTGTACATTGTAGACAATGCCATAATACAAACTTCGGCGATTCTCATAAGCCTAGTCCAACACGTGTTCGTGAGAATTGCCTGAAAGAATATCAACGAAGTACCTGAAATCCATACACACGTTGAAGGTCGAATGAAACAGGAGGTGCTCTTCTCAGCAGGAGCTTCGAATCGTCATATTGTTGAATGCCTTCAATATGCATTGTGTTCAAAAATTTGCTAGTTGTTCCTCGGAAAAACGTCAGCGAATCTATTTCAAGCAACATCTAATTATGGCATTAGGCACTATCCCTAATTACCCTTAAAGCGATCATTAGTCTTTGCTGGCGCTGACGCGAATGCGAACTCTCGGAAAAGCACATCGTCAAATATATTCTCGGCTCTCATGGTTGAGATTCGCTCTGTTTCATCTTCCTCTAAATCGTAGATCTCCTCGACTATACAAAGTTGAGACTCTCATTGCAGTCTAAATGAGAATAGATTACTTTTCCACTCTAGCATCGTGCGATCATACTCTCCCACCGAGAAGAAGTACTCATTAGAATTAGTCATGGATAACCTAGCGATCTGACTGCTATGACCGAGAAGGAAGCTCCCACTATTATGCTTCAGAGAATAGATATCTGAAAGCATTTTTTTTTTTAAATGAGCTCTCATGTTCAATCAAATTCTTACCTTTCCAAAAGAAGATGTGACCCATCTCGTCTCCTTGAAGTATCAGCTTTGACCTCTTACCATAAACTATCGGCAGTGTGACAGATTGCACTTTTTGAGGATATCTGGTGTTAATGATAGGAAACCCGACTTTCAAGCTGTTTTCGCCAACTTCCGAAAGTTTCATCTCTCCCACCTCAACTTTTGTCAAAAAAATAAGAACAATAATTGTATAAAAGTCTCAGAGAGAGTTTCTACCATAATAAGTGACTTTGCTGCTCGTTGCTATGAAGATTTGACTGCCATCATCCACAATACTCACAGAAATGGGAACTTTAGGCAAAGAAACTTGTCTGATTTGGCTCTTGAAGTAAGAGTCGTCGTTTAAGTTAAACACCCTGACGATTGAATCAGAGCATGCGGCAACCAAAATTCGCGCGTCCTCAGAGAAAACGAGATCGAGGACCTGACATTTGACGTTCTTAGTTTCTCCTGTCATTTTCCAGGAATATCTATTACCGACGAGATATACACATCAGTTACTGAAGAAAGCGTTGAAAGTTTACTTCAGATGGATGTTTCCTGAATGGCATCCAAAAGCGACGATATATCCTTCACGTATGGTGACAGTTGCCATACACAATAAAGGCTCCTCGAACTCATAGACGTCGATCAATTCATGATCGTCTTTCGAGAAAACATAAACAACGCCGTTTTCACCGCCAACGAACACTTTGCATTTCCCGTCAAACTCCAGACTGCCGAGCACTTTCATCTTACCATTAAGTTTGCTGATATTGTTCATCCTTTGTGCCTATAGATCTCTTAATCAAACAAGCCAAGCAGAAAAACCTCATACGCTCAGCTTTAGGTTCATGAATGATTCAGATTTTTTCTTCGGATAGCTCATGACGAACTCAACAATGTCTCCTTCCATCGTCGCCAGATACAGCTTATTCAAAACAGCAACGATTCCTGAAATCTTATAGCTGAATAGTCGGACAGGTTGCATCTTCAGATTGATGTCTTTGTATTTTGATTCTTGAGGATTCAAGTTGTAATCCCACTAAAACAATAGAATGGAATTAACGTTAGTGTATATGGCAATGAGGATTTTTTACGAAACTCAGGACTGAATTTTCCGTGGTAATGATGAGTCCCAAGTCAAACGCATTGATAAATAATATCGGAGGCCCGCTCTCGATCAAAGTTCTTCGGTTGGTCAGACCTTCCCAAACATAGACAGCTCCATTTCTATGCCCTGTCACGATGATTAACTCATTTTCGCTTCCTTTCTTCTTTGTTTCCACTCCAGCTCTTTGCATCACGAAACAACTCGTGATACGCGAGTGAACTCCAAAGTCAGAAATCTTGATCTCAAGGGCCTTATAGGCTTTATGCTCATACTCAAAAACGACAATGTATTGGCTAGAAGCAACAACGAAAGAGTCAACGGATTCTTTTTCTTCTCTGAAAGTCATGATTTTCTGCTCTGGACCATCTTTTCGGTAAATTTCCATAGGATCAACGACAACGGTGGGAACAAGCTCGATAACGAAGTCTGGAATCTAGAAATGCAGTCAACCATTGAAGGGAATCCTGCAAAATTCGATTTGCTTACATAGGTGCTTAGGATGATGCTGCCGTCTCGAACGTTGTAAACAAAAATCGAGGAGTGTTCTCTCAGACCACAGGAAGCAATGAACTCTCCTTTCTTCACAAAAGATAGGAGAGAAATTCCGAGTTCGTGAATGGTCTTGATGATCGAAATATTATGCTGTGTGTTGCTGTCCCAGATATGAATGGAGGCACGGTCTCCAAGCTCTCCGGATGCAATCATATTAGAATTATCGCAGATAGCTAAACTTATAACTTCTCGCTATAGTTGTTATATAATACATCACTTGGTGAGATTTTGCACTGATTTTACCTCATGTTCAGTGTAGTGCTTCTGCTCATTTGATTTGGGGTAGTAGATGATAACCACACAAGCAGTAAAATAGATCAGCCTTTCTGATGTCGCTTTGTAGCCGCCACTAGTCATTGAATAATAAGCTACTCTGAGAAGTTGAAACGATTAAATCAATTACGTTGAGACGTATTTTAGAGGGTGTCGAACATCATTAGCGCGGAAGCCATAGACCCAATTGAGCCTGACAATAACGTCTTGAACGCTTGCTGAAAACAGAATTGGCGAAAATCTTCAGGAGCAATTTTTTACCATTGTATGGGTTGAGAGAATGAGTCTTTTCAATCAGCTGCGCCAAGTATTCAATTCTGGTCTGCATTCGCTTTCCGCTCAAGATCTGAGGAACAGTCTTGTAATCCATAACTTTTTTCGAAGCTGTAGGCGCCTTTCTTTTCACACTCGAGAACTGAATAAAAATGTAACTGACTGATAAGCATGCTGTGATGGTACCTTCTCAAATAACGCCAGTTTTTTTGAATCGAGACCGGGTTGCTTCAGCGGTGGTGTCTCTTTCTTTAAAAGCTTGAAGAAGTCGTGTATTTCAGCTGATTGCGAGCACCATCTGTAGTAGAATTTGAAAAAAAAAGTTGGTTGAAGAAATCCCTTACTTAATAAGCTGACTCAGTGTAATAGTAGAGCTCTCAGAGAAATAACTCAGCACGAATTTGTTGATTTCATCTTCGTTTTTTGGCTGCTTGGCTTTATGAATTTTGAAAATAGAAGTAATGCAGCAACGAAGAATAAATTCGATGTCGCTTGGGTTGAGGACGCCCAGTTCGTTGAAATCAAACAGGTCGAAAAGGACTTTATTGGAAGGAAATAATTGCTTTCAAAGGAAAGGAATGAGTATTACATCGAATTTTTTCTTCGAATTTTGCTTCCGCGTAAATAACAAGTCCACTGAACAATTCTAAGGCATCTATCATTCCATTGTTGTCAGTGTCCCAGATTGCAAATGAGGTTTCGTTAGATCCAAAGATTTGTTCGAATTCAGTCAAATCGATAGAGAAACCATCGCAAATACTTTTGAATGAGCTGTGGAATTCTCTGAGTTTCGGCAGAGAAGCTAAGGGAGATGGATTAAATTGAAAGAGAGAAATGAGCCTACTGTTGAGTAGAGGGCAGTTCTCGTGTTTTCGCTCCGAGCTATTTTTTAGTTGTGAATTCGCGATTCCCATGATAAAACTTTTTTGATTTGAATTTCGAGGTACTACTCTAAAAGATAAAATATTGATAATGCATCGGTTTCGAAAAAAAAATGAAGGATGTAATGTTTTCAGCTTTTTTGGTGTTTTGGATCTGTGATTGCAGATAACCAGATAAGCTGGCTAGACGCATAAAAAACTAAATTTTATGAGTAAGTTCTGATATTAGCAAATTAACAAATTAGGGAGGCCTTTTTGACGAATGATTAAAACTCTTTCAGCTGTGTTGCTGGAAAAGCTACCACTTAGAAGAGAGCCTTTTAATATATTTATTCTACGTTATTACCTATCTTTCGAACAAATTGAGATATCTAAGTCAATACAGATCCCAATATTCAAAATGTGCTATTACCGATATTCGCACTTGAATTATACAATTCATTATTAAAATTGAATACACAAGAGCACAGAATTCAAACAGAAAATTGACGAAATGGACACCTTGATGATTCTGGGCAGAGTTGACAAACAAATCAATTGGCTGGTTAGAATAACGACTTTTGGACTGAAAAGAAAGTAATTCACGATCACTGATAAGCAGGAAGGTCGATATTTTCATCCCGATTTTTTCGAGTGCTGAAAATTATTGGAGTTGCGGTCTGTGCTCTGTATAAATATTAAGATATTTTAAAAAATCAAATAGAAGCAAAGAAATTTTTGCGAAAATGAGATCACGATCGCGATCAACTTCAAAAGAAAAGGTGCATGAAAATCTCCTTGGAATGAAATCCGGGGCTTACTTTGGCGGAGAAGAACCAGAGAAGAAGTTCGTTTGGGAAAAGAAGATTCAGAAAATCAAAGAAACTAAGGGTGCTGTGGATTTGAAAAAGCTTCGAGAGCGCGATGAGAAAGAACTCCAAAAGGAGCTTGAAAAAGCGAAGAACCGCAGAGCCCAGCGTGAGATGGAAGAAGCAATCCAAGAGGAAGAAAGGAAGCGTCTTATGAAAGAACGAGGAGAAAATACTTTCTCTCAATGGCAAGAAAAGGAGGCATTTTTCCACAAAGAGCAAGAGAAAGCAAGGTATTGAAGCAACAACCATTTTTCGATTTCCTTATCACTCCTTTCATAGAGCTACATTACGTATTCGCCATGGAAGAGATCAGCCAATCGATAAATTGGCGAAAGTCGCGCTCATTTTGCAAGGAAAATTGGAGTACAACCCTGGTCTTGAATACGAGATCAAAGAGCCTTACACAATCATCGAAATGCTTGCATTGAAAGATTTGAATGATCTATCAGAAAAGATCCAAGTACTTACTTGATCACAAATTCTTCTATAGAAAATTCTCTTACCATTCCATATTAGGCCCAAATAGAGGTAGAAGAAAATCAAATGTTCCTTGAGTACTGGCAGCAGCTGCTTGTCCTCGCTTCTGAAAGGCTCCAGAAACTTCAGTACCTAGAATCGGGTCAAAATATGAAAAATCCCGTGAGCGAATTCGACGAGGACATCAACGCGATGCTTGAAGACAAAGGCTCATACAGCGAAATCTCCAAGTTTGAAGACGAAATCAACCAATCGCTATCATCTAAGGACTTTAAGATGGATGTTGAATTCTACGAAAATGTTCTGAAGAAAATAAAGATAAAGAAAGTAACTCTCATTCTCGTTGTCTGAACAGACTTTTCTAAACTGAAAGGCTAGGCTATACCTCAAAGAACTAGGAGAAAACTATTTCAAGGAAAGGCAAGATGTGCATAATTATGGAAAGCAGATCACTCGAGCAACTTTACCTAAAATTTCGACGCAAGGCCATGATACTCAAACTGAGTATGATCCAGGCAACATGAGTCCGCTGCTGGCAGACGCTAATGATAAGAGTTTTGACATGGCTGATGAAAATGGAATAGCTGATGTTATCAATGATCAGAACGAGCTGATTGATCAGCGATACAAGGTCTTCCAAGAGTAAGACAGCTCATTTTATTTTTCTTCGAGGCTGATAAACGAATATTAGACAATGCCAAATACTGATCGACAAAGTGAAAGAGTCTCAGCAAATCATGGCAACGAACGAATCACAGAACGTCTACACCGTGAGGAACATGGATGTCTTACAAAACACGAAGGTCTATCTCGCGAAGGAACTGTTCGAAGGTGATAAGAATCGTCCTATTCAAGCAAGCGAGGAAAATTTTGATGATGTTCTTGATGTGAAAGCGGTAATTTTCAACCAAATAAAGGCATGATTGAGCTAATATTGCTTTAGAATTATGATTGGGCAACAAAGTACAAGCCTCGTAAGCCGCATTATTTCAATCGTGTGAAGCTTGGTTATGAGTGGAACAAGTACAACCAGCTTCATTACGATACGGATAATCCACCTCCAAAAGTGGTGCAAGGATACAAATTCAACATCTTCTATCCTGATCTGATCGAAAAGACGAAAGCTCCTGAATATTTCTTGGAGCCTGCGGAGAATCCGGAGTTTTGCATGATCAGGTTCCACGCTGGACCGCCTTATGAGGTAAGATTTTAATACGTGTTTTTCTGGAGGATTAATTCTTAACAATAGGATATTGCGTTTAAGATTGTGAATCGAGAATGGGAGTACTCGGACAAGTATGGATTCAAGTGCGTGTTTGACAGAGGAATATTGCATCTTTACTTCAACTTCTTGAAATATAGATATAGAAGATGAGGCCGTGACCTTTATATTGAATTTGTGTTCATTAGAGTCTGCAGAGAATTCTATTCGTATTAGTTTACTGGAAGATTGAGATGTAAAATTCGAAATATGATTAACATGAGATTTTTGCAATAATTCAAAACAAAGTTAAGTAGCAATTATTGTAGACAAAATGACTCTCGACGATGCCTGATTTGACATGAGTGGTTCTAGAGACTGCTGCATCTAATCATTTCGTGCGAGGGCTATGATCTCTGGCATAATAAGAATGGACTTTTTGAAAAATAAAGATATTGTATCTATTGGAATACAGTTAATAAAGTTATTGATTAGAAATCTCTAAAACTGTTTGCAATGTTATTACTTCTTTTAAATTAGAAAAATGCCCAGAATACTTAACCCCATTCTCACAGAAGCCACACATATATGCATGCATTGTAACGTTTTGCAAGTTCTCTATGTCACTGAAAGAGAATTCTTAATTTGAAAAAAAATAATGTTTCCGGACTGCTTATTCTCTTTAACCCAAGTAATTAATGTAGTAAAACAAAGTTTATTCATTTCTTCATATTTTCTGAGATGTAAGGAGCCTTTCGAACTGCTTCAAAATAATACTACTCTGCTTTGAAGTAACTTATTAGAAATAAACCTCGTTAATCTTGCCCGGGACTCTAATGGGAGTACTAATAAAGAATGACTTTGATTATTTCAGCATTCACTAAGACAGTAATATAAAGAAATCATCAAACTGGTTTTTTCTTTTTGTTGTTGCAATATTAACTTGGATTTGTTCTTTTTTTGGTAAAAAGTTTAGCATAATGTTCATAACAGATCTATAGAAAGGTGTATGCAGCCATAAATTGATATCGCTATTATTTCAATTAAGGCCTAAAAAAACGGCGAGCTTTATAGTTCATAATTACTTACATTGATTGATTGATATATGTGGATTTGAATATTGAAATAAATTAAGCCAATCAGCTAATCATGAAGCTGAAGCGTCTTGTTATTTGCTTGATCACCTTTTTTCACTCGAAACTCTCCAATGAGGGATTTCCAACTGTTTTCTTTAGAGGTAGTAGCTCTGGTTAATAACGTAAAATCAGGCTCACTGACTTGCTCTTTTTCCAGTTTCCCTTTCTTAAGACGATCACTTTTTGGAGTACGAGCCTTCGTTTTGTTAATCGCATAATTTTTCCTGAAATTCTCAGCCATTTTACCCGCTTCTTTGTGTAATGATCCATCATTCTAACAACAAAGTTTTTGATTGTAATCAAGAGGGAAAGGACTCATTACATTTATAATCCATTGATGAGTTAATGCTTCGAAAGGAGAATATCGTTTGGTAAAATCCTTCTGAAGGAGCTTAGTTAGTAGATCTTTAGCTTCATCAGAGATAGACTCCCAGCACTTGTCCTTAAATTGGAGCTTGGCGTTTTTGATCTCTTCTATCAGTTCATCCAGTCTAGTTATAAATGAGTTAGGAAACTTGCTTCACGACGCAATCATACTCCTCGGATTCAAAGGGATGACGACCGCTGAGCATCATATAAAGCACAACACCAGCGCTCCACATATCGACTGCTTCTCTAAGTTAAAAGAGAAAGATAAGATCATGCAAGAAAATGACGAGTGGTACGTGTATTCAAGATCTTGAAGGACTTCAGGCGCCAAGAATGAAATGGTTCCGGTATACGTCCACATCTTAAAATTCTCCTTGGAAAAGGCGGTGTATTTAAACCCCTCGTTTTCTTGAAATTTAGAGACGTTAAAATCTGTAAGTTTCAGAACTGAATTTTCTAAACCACAAAGAATTAGCTTTTGCTATCTAAAGTTGTAAAATACTGTCAATCACGAGGATATTGTGTGGTTTGAGGTCTCTATGGACAACGCCATGCCGATGTAGAAATTGAATTGCATGCAGAAGTTGTCGGAAAAGATTCGAGGCTTCGCTTTCTGAAAGTTGCAATGAAGAGCAAGTAAGATAAGAATTATCAGAATTGAATTAATACCGCTGTAATGGCCTTTCCTCGAAATAAATTCTAACATTTCTGAACCCTTAACGAGTTCCATCACAGTGTAAATCTTGTTTTTCAGGCGGTCGACATAGAGTTTATAAACGCTGACCACATTTTTATGATGAATAGCTCTTCGATGTGTGAATTCTCTTTTTATCTTTTGTAAAATATTGTGTGAAAAAGCCCATTCTATTGAATCTCTTACCAGTAACTCAAGTTCTTCGTCGCCTCCCGTGTTTACAATTTTGACAGCAAATTCCTCTTTTGTGCTGAGACATACACAGCGTTTGACTACCGCAGAAACTCCTTGTCCTAATTCCTCACATTCCTCATATAACTCTTTGAAATTCCCAAATATCTCATATATCTCGCCTCCGAGATCCTTAATCTTTGGTGCCTCTGCGGAGTCATAACCTAATGAAGTCAGCAGCCGTTCAAAATGCATCATTGAAAAAATCTCTTTACTGAGTCTTTCCAAGAAAAATTTAGATGGTGCTTTTTCCACAACCTTCAACAGTATCTCAGGACAACTGATTGTATCCGAATCTTGACATCCCTTTGTTTCGTTTGTTTCCATACTTTCATTTGCTTTGGCTCCTACGAATAAATATGATTTTTTTGAGAGCAAACTAGGAACTTTACGAAATGTTGCAGGCGAGGCAGAGTTGCTAAACGATGGGCTGTGCAAGAAACTCGGTGATCCTGAGTCATTTTGAAATATCATCCCTGTTGAATAGCAGTTCTATTATCGTCGTTGTTGAGTGTGCGTTACCTTTTAAACTTGCTCGAATGTTCGCCATGCTCGCTCGGCGACTCGGAGTGTCCTTTGGAGTTTGAGTTTCATTCGATTTGTTATCGGTGATTTTGCTACATTGGTAAGGTTAGGCAAGGCTTCAGAGAGAGAAAACTGCTACATGGAATTAGTAAGATCCGTTAAGGTAGGGTAGTCAGGAAGCATTCGGGGAAGTTTAGCTATGAGTTTTCAAAATTATATTAGCTAACTGAGTCGATTTGAATTAATATCATGCAGATCTCATAAGTTAAAGAAATTTTTTTATTAACCATTCTAATTGGAATTTCAGTAATTCTTCATTCATATCTAAAATAAGCTTCGATTCTTAATCTATTTGAGATATCGACTTAAACTTCTCTCAGCTCTTTCAATATTACCCTTCAGCAAAAGCAATGGGAGAGGATAACATGAGTATGACTCTATTAGTGTTTTCATCAAGAAGATGACGGGGATTCTTTCGAGGGTAATGAACGCTAAAAAAATACCTCTCAGAAAGGAGAAAATAGTTTTAGAGCAGAAATGAACTTAATTCTCATTAGCTTGGACCCAAATGAATCATTTATGGATGATAAGATCTGAAGTTATGAGGGCGTTTGCTTCAAGAAGATTGTCTATCTCTCATTTTATGAAAATTTCTGAGTTGTTCTTGAAAAGTATTCATCGAACGTTTTACTCTTATAGAACTATTATTTCAAATCCAGAATAATTGCTTGTACATTTTCGAGATTAATTTGATTCTTGGAACGTTTGAGTGCAATCAATCGAACCCAACACTTTCTTCTGACCCGTGAAGCGTGAAACGAACAAAGTACAACTATGAGTTTCAATACCAGAAACAATTTCTAAACTGAATGAAGTAGCCTCTTGATGTAAAAATGAATAATTTTACCACCGTTCCAAGTGCAAGATAGAATGACATGCTATTTTGTTTAAAGAAAGAAAACTATGGAAAAACGTCACAGGGTTTTTGGAACTGGGTTAGTATTTAAATTCGTTTTGAATTCGAAAAGCTTCTATAGAAGGATCACAAGTATATTTGCAGAAAATTTCAGAATATTCGGGACGGTTTAAATACGGTTAATATACAAATCTGAATTTTTCTCAAATTGTTTAAAAGTTTCGGATTGTTAGTTCAAATTCAAATTTTTATAATATCTTAATTTCAGAAGAACCTGAGGGTAATTAATTAATCGAACCTAAAAAACTTCTTACTTAATGGCTAACAGCTCTTCCAGGAGCCTCAAGCAGAATCTCGTGGGATTGGAAAAGAATTAATTTATTTTTCGAAAGATGCTATGAGTAGGAAATTGTCAGTGCTCGCATATTTTTTAGGAAAAGGTTGAAGGAGATTGGAATTCAAACATCAGAACGTAGTAATTGATGCGACTGTAAATGTTTCGACTAGGCTTCAGAGCGAGTATATATTTGAGTGTGAATGTGTCCTTTGACCAGAGTAGTGTTTCATTTTAGATCATGATACGTCTTAGTCGAGTGTTTAGCCGAAATAATAGACAAAAGTTTGAAAGACTTATTCTCATGGAGTGAAAATTTTTTTAAATTAATTACATCAGGTATTGTTAAAACCTTGGGTTTTTGGAGGTATCGAATCTGTTGCAGTTTGACAGCAAAGAAGCTGAGAAATCTTTTTCTGAGTACTAACACAGAACCAATCGTTCTTTTTGGAACGTTAATTATCGATAGAAGGAGTCCGGTATAGCCCAATTGTATGCTACATATATCGGTGAATGCCTATTTCATGAGCTCAACGTAAATATAGTCGAAATTCTCTAATTGCATCTGTTCTGCAGCCAACACCTCGAATTTACCAGAAAATCCAAATTCTGCAAATGTGACTTCGACCTATTTTTGTATTGAGAAGTGTGCTAGCTAAGAGACTATCAATTTAGTTGCCGGATTTTACATTTACTAGGCTAACTGCGGATTAATATCGGAACGTTTACGCCTCTATTTTATGAGAATCTTTTGATGTTTAATCGAGAGGTACAGCTGGAACCCATTCAGACGCACCCCTAGTTAATGACACTTCAAGAAATTTCGGTTCTCTAACAATATTGACACAAATAGAGGCTTGATGATTCCAAATTCCCTTGATTAACAACGGAAAAATTTACTTCTCATAACGAAATCGAAAAGCTCTCATTTGTATGAGACCTTGGCTGAGTCCTCAACTAATAAACATGAATGCTATTTATTGATGATGATGAGAATTTGTTCTCTTACCTTATCTTTGGCAAGCAATTGAAACTCAATACCTATTTAATAGAAATTTTGATTGTCTGCTGTCTATCTTTTTTCTAAATACAATTTCTCTCTTCCAAATTCTTTGTGTAGGAACCTTCAACGATTAACTCCTGAAAATAATATATCACGCACCAAAGTTTCCAGAACCTTCTTCGTCTCCAAGGAGTTTTCAACAAATTCCTCTTTCATGGAACAGCACAGCGATTCCGTGATTTTACAACTCTTGGTCATGATCAACATTCCTACTTATCACGGCCACCAGACGCTAGTTACATTTTTTCGTGCGACATGATTCCTGATATGAAATACTGACCGAACAGTAATTCTCTGGAGGCTGTTAATCAATGTAGATATTAAAGCTAACACGCAAATTCAACCCTCCACCCATGGACCATCATGCATCATCTTTTCTCAATACAGCTTTTCATCTTTCTCACAGCCACAGAAAGTCTCACTCTCTCTCTGTTGCTTTCATCATTCCTCTTTGCGGCCTGTTGATAATTGAACGAGGGTATTTCTCAGTTTAACTCTATTTCGTTTTAAATTGTTTAAATAATTTAGAAATTCAGCCAAACTCGACAATCAGTAATTAACCTTCGAAGCTCACTAAAAATATATCCTTCGATTTTTTCGAAAAACCAGTTACTTGCCCAATCCACACCTTCGATAAACTGACAGCTTCCTATGCATCTTTCAGATTTGTTTATTCTGAACGCTTTTTTGTTTTTTTACGCACCCGATATCCTGTTTAAGAATCTATGTTAGAAGACGTCGACTTCGCAGTCAAATACTTGAATGCGAACATCGAAGCCACACTCGACGGCACAACGCAAAATTGGATCCACCAAGTCGATCCTACCACCATAAGAACTGTGCTAGAAATTTTTAATTTCTCATTGACACGCAACTGTGTAATAAATATGCTTAAAAAAGACGGAGCCTACTTTTATCACGACTCCCTACGATACTACAACCCTGAGACAAAAACATTCTTGCTGTTAACTCCTACATCGGATTTAGATAAAATTGCTATGGAAAATCATGAGATATTGATCTGGATGAAGGGAACTAATTACAAATATGGGCATAAATTGAAAAGGAAGGTGCAAAAGCTGAAACAGAGAGTCATAAGGTTAGAAAATGCTATGGAAGCCTCGAAATTATCAACCGGTTCGATGCGGCTGCCTTCATTGACCACAAAGCTCTCCACTGAAGACCCGCTTACTGACGCAAACTCTTCGGATTTACGTCCACCTCCTTTACTCACAGACCGGGGGTTTAGCAGCATCCATTGGGACCAAGGATCTTCCTTATTACCATCTCGAAAGCTCGACCTTGCAATAATGTATGCAGAGCCCTTGGTACGCAGGGAAGGAAAGAATAAAATTTCATTACCGGACGCCGTGGACTATGACAAGGAATGCAGCAAAATTGTTCAAGCTTTGGAAGCGAAGAACATGAGGATCGAAATGGTGACTGAAATCGCGACAAGACAGACCTTTATCAACGTTCTTAGCAAAGCACCAACTATTTTGCATATTCTCTGCCACGGAGAGTTCGACCGTAATAAACAGCAATTCTATCTCTGTTTCGAAAACGTTGATGGTGAGCTCGACCCGGTATATGAATCAGAATTTAAAGATATTCTTTCGAAAAGAAAGACACTAATAAAAATCGTGTTCGTCAACGCTTGTCATTCAGAGCCGGTAGCAAGGATTTTCCAAGAAGCTGGAGTCAATTGTGTAATCGCAGTCCAATCTGAGGTCCAGATCGCCGATTTTGCAGCTCAAATTTTTGCTCAGGCGTTCTATAATAATATTTTCGATGGGCTAAGTATTGGTGAAGCTTTCCAAAACGCTCGTGACTCTTCAAAATCGTGCATGTCCGCATCTTGCTGCTGTGCGCATTCTCATAAACCAGATTGCAAATGGCACAAGCGAGCGCTCGTGGAAGGGTACTATAAAGCCCACGTGGAGCATAATCCTACGTGTACGAACTGTCCTAAGAAGAATGAGCATACTCACTCCATGCAATGCAGCTGGGCTAAAAATTTCGTTTCGAAATACGGGCCCGATGATACAGATCTGCTCTATGACTATTTCTATGATCTCTCTAACAATCAAATATACACTTGTTGCTGCTCTCCAGAACTTCCACATGACGAGGCACTCAAATTCCTGAAGATTCCTGCGAAATCAGAGGAGGTAGATAATATGGTGCTATTTTCCAACCCAGAGCCTGGGAAAGTGATCCAGAGAAGCAAATATGATATCCTTGAGCAAATTTTTCCTGTGAACAAGCTTATCGGCAGAAACATGGTCCTTTATGATCTGTTCAGAGCGCTGAACACGAGAAACCCTCAGAAGTACGTTGCTTTGGTTGGAAGCCCGGGAGGTGGAAAGAGCGTATTGGTGAAGCAGCTAGCGAATTATCTCCATGCAAGAGGGTTCTTCAGGCACAAGATAGCCATTATTGAGATGGAAAAAATTGAATCAGTCGCCCATTTCTTATCTGAATTGTGTCGAGAGACCGACTCAGCTTATGATCGGTCAATGGCATACTTCCTCTCCGAGCTGTATCAAGAAAGCAACTTTGCTTTCGATTTCACAGCGTTTTGTGAGGCAATCAAATACAAAGAAATTCTCTTCATACTCGAAAACTGTGATAAGATCCTCTCAAGAAATAAAACAGATTTCGCTACTGCGCTGAAAGAGGTGGCCACTCATACGAAATCGGTCAAGTTCTTGATTGTAGCCAACAAAGAACCCAACTTGGGCCTAACTGAAACATTAATAGTCCTAAAAAACCTGGAACCCGTCAACGCGGCGAAGTTTTTGCTTCAAATTACTCCGCTTGAAAAACTCCCTCCTCAGCTGCGAACAGTCGAGGATTTGAAGAATTCGCAGCTTTTCACGAAGCTTGGATCGATTCCGCCACAGACAATATGGTGGATCTCTCAGAGACTGATCGGTGGGGAGCAATTCTCCAAAATTGAGCAGGAGATGGTTCAGAAAAAGATTTGTGAATCATCGGCAGAAGAACTCATCGAGCAATCAATTTACCAATCATTTAAGTAAGTACAATTCATTTGGTACTTTTTTAAGTTCTTTTTCAATTTAGTGAAATAAAGAACCAAAAGCCTCAATGCTACAATCTGCTCTACTTTATCTGCTTATTTCCTTCTGGTTTGAGCAGCATTGACTTAGAAATTCTTGCGAAATGCAAGATTATTGACGAGAACTGGGCTGAACTGATGTCAGAGATTGTCATGCAAAAAACGCAAGGGAAGGGGAGCCCAAAATCTTCTCTAAAGCAAGAAAAACCCCTCAGCAAAGAGCTTGACGCAAAGCCCAGAATTGCTCCTGGTAACTATTTCGCACTGAACATCACAGAAGACTCCACCAGAGAAAACGTGCTCTTCTTTTCTCCTTCCGAATCTGCGCTTATGTACACAAAAAAAATCGCAACTGACGATCAACTCGACATGTTGCTGGCGAAAATGACTTATTTAGGATTACTCTGCTTAAGCATGATTGAGCAAGCCAAAGTTGAGAACCTCTACAATGAGCATTTGGTGGAGTATTCAATGATTTGCGACCATGGAATCTGGCTCAAACGAAAAGATAACTCTCTTGTGCAGGACTGGTATAAGCTCAGGGAGAATTTTGGGTTCCAAAACAAGGAGAAGTCCGCTGAAGGCCCTTCAACAGAATTATATAAAATCTTTCAGATGCATGAATCGAATTTCTTGAGTGTGTTGGATGTAGAACAGATGAAAATGCTGCTTGAAAAAAGTATGTTTAGTATTGTATTTTGAGTCTTACACTTAATACTTTCTTTATAGAGGATGTAGCACAGAAGACAAAAGATACTATCGAAGTTTTCTGGCTTGCAATACCGACGGTTTTCAAAGTTTTCGCAGCAAGAGCCTCATCATGCATTTCAGTCTGCTCCACGGTGCTTGGCCGAATTGGCGATTTGGATCTGCCTGAAGACAATTTTGTAATGCTAAAGATTAAATTGCACTTCTTCTTGTTCGGCGTCTACGCCTCACATAAAAAGGACGCCCAAGCCATCTATGCAGAGCTGATAGCATTGGAGAAACTAAAAGGCAATTTGGAGGATGATAAGATAAGACTACATATCTCAGTGGAGATCGCCTTTGCGAAGGCATATTTCTTCTATAAACTCAAGAAAGGGAAGTACTCAAAGAGTGATCAGATCATTGTCGGTGAAAATGAGAAAAGATACAGAAACGTCATCAATCTTATCAGGGAGAATTGCGATACGGTGCTAGCGAAAATGGATGATAGCTTTGAAGTTGAGAGAGGAAGAGTGGCGATATTAGTTTGCAAGATTCTGGTGAACATAGAGGGTGGTATCGCTGAAGATACTTTCAAACAGCGAGTTCGCTCTGCCATTGAGATTTTTGGGAAGTATGGCTGTAAAAGGCTTGAACTGCAAGCGAACTTCCTAATGGTGCGACTGCAACAGAAGTAAGGATTTATACAAATAATACAGTCCTTATTTGTTTAATTTATCTAGACAATTTACCGAGAGAGGAAAAGAAGCAACAGCTCAGCAGATTCGAGAGGAAGCTGATCTACTTGACGCTGCGAAAAGGACATATCTGCAAACGAATGCTCTGAACATAGTGAAATATGTAAATTATATTCTCTATTGCGCGCAAAACTCATCCGATGTCTGATATTTTATAGCTGAATGATTCCCAATACGAAGCCAAAGTCAAGCGGTTCATCAACGACATTAACTCGAGCATACGACAGACTTTCATGAATGTCGTTGCGCTTCTCAAAGCAGCACCGCTCACTGCGAAAAATGATTCTGACCGTCCGAGAACGATGATACCTGCATTCTTCAAATCTGACCTGATAAATATACTCAATGAAACCAACCGCGTTCTTCATCTGAAATTTGAACTACTGACTAGAACTATGCTAACTGAAACCATGGACTCAGGTTGTCGACTCTTATACCTTGATTCCACAATGACATCACCGAATGGACTTGTTGCGGAGAGCACTGCTGGCGAGGTAGAAGTCATTCCTTACGAGGACCTCAAGAGTATTTTCTGCCGGCAAACCCTGGAAGGTACCCCATCCAGCAAACCGAAAGCAAATTGCCCAAGCTCTCGCTGCCTTGAACTTGTGATTTTAGGAACAAAAAACGACGAGGCTATGGTCGAGTTCTTGACGAAAGAACTGAAAATTCCCAATGTCGTCTGCTTCAGGTTTAAGGATAAGGAGAAGGACTACCTTCATCGTTTGTTCGAAGAAACCTTTAAGGAGGCGTTTGTGGACAGTTTCCTTTTTGAGTTAGTCTCTGGACGCCCTGTTAAGAAAGCCTTTGAATTGGCGGTTAGAAATGCGAAGGATTGTTTATCAACATCATTTTTCGAGTCCGCAGAGGACCGTGACATAGAGGAAATAATCGGAGAAGGAGCAGTTTTAATTCCTCTCATCGAAGAAATTGATTACATTCATCAAGAGGCATTCTTTGAGAGCGAAGAGTACAAGCTGCCTCAAGGTCGTATTGAAGATATCAGCACATCGCGAGGACCTACAAATCTATCGAAGATATTCTTGCCTTTTGTTGAGCGACAAACAGAGATGCTTGAGATAGTAAAAGCGCTGGGCAACATAGATGGGTCTTTCCTAAAAATAACTGGAGAGTCTGGCTGCGGCAGAACGAGATTAGTGCTTGAGACCGCGTATTATCTCCTGACGATGAATGAGTATCCTGATGGAATCTTCTATTTCCCTCTGCAGAAAGTAGGCAAAATGAACCTTTTCGAAATGCTCAAAACTGCGCTAAATTCAGAAATTTTTGGTTCTACGCTTGAGAAAAATATCAAAAACATGTTCAGAAACAAAAAGATGCTGGTTATGTTCGACGATTTTGATACTCTATACAGCAGAATAGACACTTTCCCAAGGCTGATATTCTTAATTCTCAAAAAATGCAAGATATCCACCATTGTTGTAACAAAAAGCAAACCGAATCAATCGGATTCACATTCTGCTGCTCGGAAAATGTCGGCTGGAAATGAGGAACTTGAAGAGATGCAGCAAAAATTGGATAAGGAGTTCGTTGGCAAAACTATCAACATTAAACCGCTCTCAGATGCCGAAATTAAAGAAATGGTGATTGCTTACACCGACAAAAAGGCTCCGCTTATCAAAGCGATCACTGAATCACCGACTCCCGACTTTGTGACCGACTGCAAAGGAAATCTCCAAAAACTGGTTAAGAATCTGCAGGACGGGAAATATCAAGTGCAGAATGAGGTACTGACGATAATACCTCATTACGTCCCTTACCTGGATTTGAATAAAATTTACTTGGATAAATTTAGACAGGGCAAGAGTATTTCTACAGTGAACAGGGACCAGCCAAGTCTAGGTTTCTCGAGGCATTCTGTCCTTTACAACCTAACACTAAAGCGGAAAGGCAACTCTAGGAAGTTGGGTCAGAGCATGACTGAGCAAACCATCCCAGGATCCCCTCGAAAGAAAAGGGGTCCAACCGCGAACCCGAACCTCAACTTCATGCGATTTGAGCAGATAATCCCAGTTCCAGAGTCTCAAATCGTGTTCCTTAATCAATACATTGAAAACCAGAATGAGGTCAAAGTAAGTTCTCCACTGAAAAAAATCTGGGATGTTGACTCGAACGACGGTGACTCGCAAGCAAAACAGGTTCCTCAGTATTTCTACTTTATAAACAACGTTGAGCCTGAAAGTGCGGTTAAACCTCGTAAAAGATATCAAGAAACAGCACAAGGAGAAGATGTCTACTGCTATCGCGTGCCCGCTACGCCAGCGATAATGCAAAGACGAAGGCCAGAGGGAGATATATTATTAGCGTCTCCGACGATTAGAATGCAGTCGAGACAAAAGAAGTTGATTTCAGAGTCGCCAGCTCTTCCGAGAGCTAATGTATTCTACGGCCAGTCACAGCCGCAGAAAAAGAAACCTGAGTTTGAACTGAAGCTAAAGCCCATCCCAAGCGAAGAGTCAACGAGAGAAGTACCTGAGCTGAAACTAAATCTATCAGGACTCCAGATGAGAAGAATTGAGCGAAATTAATTGATATGATTTTATTCGTATGAATGCATTGAATAAACGAAATTACTTTGTACCTAGCACTCTTTTACTTGTTTCTGGAAATTATGGCAGCTTTTTTTTTGTTTTGTTTTGTTTTGAGATATTGCACGTTATCTCATATATCTGCACGTTTAAAAGGTTTTTTATGAACTATTAGATCATAGCTAGCCTGCGGTTAGTGAAGAGAAAGAAATAGGTTTATATCGTTTGACTGAAAATTGACAAACACCAAAATTAACTTTGATTCTGCACCTTCTACTCGGTACCGAGAGCAAGAGCAACTCTTTTTTCAGAGTTGTGGTGGCAGAGTTAAATTAGTATCCACTGGTGGTGGACTTCCTAGGTTTCTCAGCAACAAGGATTGGATTGGGTTGCCCAATCGTTCGATTATTAAAAAATAAGATATATACACTTGTAATCAAACTAAGGAAAAATATTGAATCATATATTTTCTAAAAACAGTACTATCCCACATAATGTATATTGTTCCATTTCATTTACATTAATGTACATTACATTGAATAGAATGAAGAAAGTGTGGGAATCAGAGAACAAATTTAGAAAATTGTTGAGAGCCAGCAGTCTCGTAGTATGATCATTCTTACTCAAAAATGATCAAAGACACCTGATAGCTTTTCTTTAATTTGAGAAAAATTCACCGGCTTTGACAACAACGTAACATTAGAAGTCCCTTCAAGATCGACCTTCGCGTCACCTGATATACACAAGATTGGAATTGCTGGCCTCCCTCTTTGATGCAAAAACGCCGTGATTTCTTTCGCAGCCTGGATTCCAGTCTTTTGTGGCATATAATTGTCTGTGATCACTGCTACGATATCTTTGTAATTCATTTCGAAGAGATTAACTTCCTCCTGTCCATCATATGCACAGATGTATTCCAAATCAAGTTTCTGTAAGTAATTCTTCATCAACTCTATATTAAACCCGTCATCATCTGCAATCAGCACTTTTAAACCACTCCGAGGCTTCCCTCTCCTCTCGAAAATCATAGAACCATGCTTATCAGAAGTGGTAATCGCGCCGAATGAATCATATCTTGGGATAGGCTTCGAGATGTAAACAGGAGATGGGACTTGAGTTTCGATACTAAATTCAAACACTGATCCAACTTCAGGGGTAGATTTGACGGTAATATCCCCATTCAGCAGTTTAGCTATTTCTTTGCAGATCCAGAGGCCAAGCCCTGTGCCAATCTTCCTGGACTCAGCAGCCATGCTTACCTGTGAAAATTTCTGAAACAAATACTTTTGCTGGTCCGAAGTCATCCCACATCCGCTATCTACCACTTGAATCCGAAGAACCCCGTGAGTCCCACCTGCAGCTTGTTCTTCTAGTGTATCTTCGCAATCCCACACCTGCTTATCGAAATTAAGTTCAAAATCTTTGTTGTCCATAAATTTTTTTAGCCGACCTCCTCGTCTACTCTCAATGCAGGAACTTCCATTCGCATGAGGAAATTCAGAAACAGTTTCAGGATCATCATTTTCTCTCAAGGAAGTTTCTGTTTCTGATTTCGGTGACCTTTCTATCCAACTCACTTGGATAAAAATGTGTCCTTTGTCAGTAAATTTCACAGCATTAGATGTCAGATTAAGCATTATCTGAAGCATTCTCTGCGAATCCAATTCGAGGAATTTCGGCACGTTTCTCGCCATTCTCAAAAAGCCTTTAAGTCTCTTGTTACGGATGAGCTGGCTGCAAATCGTCCAAACATCCTGTAAAAACACACCAACATCTCTTCTCTCTTTTGCTACTTCAAGGCTGCTGTTCTCTATCTTGCCTGTGTCCAAGACATTATGAACGAAGTTTTTAAGTAGCTCTCCGCATACCTTTGCAGAGGATAAATATTGGATCAAGCGCTTGTTACCGTCGCTTCTGAGCTTGTGGTGCTGTGTTTTCTCGATCTCATACTCATATGCGAGGTTGAGGTTGCCAAAAAGACCATTCAGAGCGTTCTTAACCTCATGAGAAAAGGTGAAAATGAAGGCCTCTTTTCTCTCTAAAGCTATCTTGAGATGATCATTCTGAGAACTAACGATCATGCTTTTGTCGGCCAGAGCTTGGGAGAGTCTCTCGATTTTTTTCATCAGTCTGTCCTGCTCATGCTTTTGTAATTGTAGTATAAGAAAGATCGAGTAGGAAAACCAAAGCGCCTGTTTCATGTAGAATTGCCATTGCTGGGCTGCGGTTTGTGGGTCCATATCGCTGAATTTAGATCCAATGCGTTTGATAGCGTAGAACTCTGTGAATGAAGCGTTTATCAAGAGATGGAGAAAGGTCAGCCAATGAGAGTTGGTGTAGATCATGAAATGATAGCTTGAATAGATGGTAACTGCTGGAGGGAGAAGATAAGCTGGATTTATCAGGGAAGCCAGAGGACCGACGATGAGAAAGAAATATTGGAGTGGTTTATATAAGATAGAGTTTTTCAGCTTGAAATGAGCGAATGTAAGAACAGTGATAGAGACCGGAATAGGATTTATTTGTGAGCTACTAAAATAAAAATGTAGGATATTTGCAACTCCAATAAACGCTGTGAGAAATAGTAGCCGGTTTTGGCTCTTCTCTTGGAGTCGCTTTACCTTCTCCGGCTCAGGGTTGGCAGGTGGGTTCTTACTTGGAAGATCGTAGAACGAAAGCGGCATCCCTATTGAAATTACTCTTAGTTCTGTTAATGATGATAAAGTGTTAAATTAGACTCAAATAAAGATTAGCTGTACGTAATAAATTTTCAAATAAAATAGTGGTGCGCACAAAATTCGTATTACATTTTGGACTGGCAAAAATTTTCAGTAGCTCTAGAGTAATTAGAACTAAATAAGTTTCCTAATTTTTCTAAAATTTGAAAACTGGATTATCCTTTCTGACTTTGAATCCATCATTGAAGCTAAGTTCCAACGATTGAGGAAAAATCTTTTTCTTATTGCTCTGCGAAGTTTGGAGGATGAAGGGCGTTTATGTTTTGCTAATTAATGTCTGAAGGTGTTTCTAACTTTGTTCTAATTCGAATACCAGTAATTTGGTAATTCCTTATCTTTAATGCTCCAATTTTTCAGAATTCTGAGAAAACTGAACAATTTGATTTATCATTCTGGCACGTGCGTTATCAATTAAATTATGGTAGTAGAACGACAGAGTGGGTTATAGGTTTTATTGTTAAAATATGGTTTTTATTACTCGAAAAGAAAGTTGCCACAGTCTTTGGTCGGCAAAGATAGTTGCTCTTGGTCGCGAGTGAAGTGATTTGGTTGACTTAGGGGCATTTCAGAAATGTAGTATGCTTAAATTTCTTGCAAATTGATGATGTGAAAAGCCATCATAATAATTTGATCAGTCAGTATGACTGCTGTTTGATATTTTGTTGTTGAGCGTGTGTCAAGAGTATCGGATCATTACCTCATGGTGGACTATCTCTTTGAAGGAAAGAGCTTTACGAAATTTCGTAACGTGATAATTTAAAGTGGAATAAATAAAGAAAACACCCACAAATGGTTTTGAAATTCATCAAACTGAAACTTCAAAAGCCGATTAAATTGCTTGGATCACTCTTGGCAGTTGCTTCGCTTGCCGTATTTGATGGTTAATCAAAGTAAATTCAGGAGAACTGGCCAATTCAAATATGATAATGCAATATTTCACAAGGAACTTTCTTGCCATGAGATTTATTTCAGTTCATTGCTTACCTCTTACAAATAAATACACTTTGCAGACTGTTGAGTAATCTTCATTTTTCAAGAGAAGACATATCTCGTAGATTTAAGGCATTCAAATCTCCTGGCTTTACTATTTCTCTTTCTATGAAGAGAGGATAAACAATTTGCCATTTCACTTAAGGCATTGAACTATTAAAATACTTTTGTTCTTTACTTCATAAACAATTTTGCTGATGATGTTGAGTTTACACATACAAGAACTATATTCCATGAACTGAAATCCCCTGGCTATTGCTACAATGAAAAAAATTTATTCCATCAAGCTCAATTCATACTTTAAAAAAAAAAAACGGAATGAAATAAGTAAGAATAAAGAACAATTTTCAACAAAAAAATTATAAGCCTACTAGATAGCAAATGCGATTAATAGGCTTGAACTTTAAGCATAACTCCTTTATCGTTAAAAAATTTAAATACACATTGCATCTTAATTGAAGACCAGACTCCATCAGTTGCCATTATTTTTTGCTGAAGATAGAGTCACGCTTCTTCAACACATGCGCCAACAAATTCGAGTTCGAAAGGTTCGTGTTTGATGGTAAAGCTTCATCAAGATCGTTATGGGTATTGACCATTGAGAGTCTCCCTTCTCCTATAATTCTTGAGCAATTTTCATCTACCACTCCAAGTATAGACAGATTGTCCATGCTCATTTTTATACGGAATTTAACCTCTTCAATTGGTCTCTCTAATGATTTAACTTTTATTGCTGAGGCAGGCTGCTCGTCAATATCATCAGTGCTTAGCTGGTCGAACATTTTCTGGTTTGTTGATAAGAGATCGAATTGCTTTAGGTTGAACTTTCCACTTTGGAAATATTGGAACATGTTTGCTACGACCGGTCGTACCTCTTTAGACTTTGAAAAGGGACGAAAGTTAGCCAAAGGAGAGGGAAAGGGAGCATACTTGAGCCATTGACTTGCAAAACGAGCCCATAAAGTAGATTTCTCGATCTCTGCTGTCGCCTTCAAATGCTTTTATTCGGACGGCGTTATCAGGCTGTGAACTCACATGCTTATAAGAATCCTGTAATCGAAATGAAGTTATTAAGAGACAACACTTAGAGTTTGATTACATCTATAAGAATAGTTCTTGAAGGATTGAACCCCAGCTTGGCGACATCTTTCGCAAAGCCGCATTCACTGTTCGATGAATCAAGACTTGGTCTGGCGATTATCTTAAAAATAAACCTAGTGATTCCGCTTGCAGCCGCTAACGCTTTTGTAAACTAATAAGCGCATTATTATGAGTCAGCTATTCATTGATTATTAGTCATTACATTGATTTCTGCGGTCGTACACAAGCATATGTTGTAATGCTTCGAGCAGTCTTCAAGAAACTCTTCCGCTCCTGGTCTCAGGATGAAATAGGCAATATATTGCTTGTCTCCAATATTTATCTATAAAAACGGCGTTTAATGGGCTGAAGTGAAGGTAGAGCATCTTTACTCTAGCTTCTCTGTAGAGTTTGGAAACTTTTTCCATTGATGTGCAGAGAAGAGTTCCTTCTACATCAAGAATAAGAGTATTTTTTTTCTAATACACAGGATTAGCTATGCAAAGAGAGATTAAATAATCAATACCTCATCGAATCTCTGTGCGCATATGGCTGACTCGACTTCGACATTATCGGCAATCTCTGGAAACGATGATGCGTCCTTGACCGTGGTAGCTTCGGTTGCTCTGTAATTATTTGCGAGAAAATCCGATCCAAACGCATTCTGCATTAGGTTTGGGTTTTTAAGCCCCGAGGGCTTTCTGCTTTCGACGTCCAAAAGACTACAGGACTTATTTACACTTGGAATCTTGCAGTTTGCTTCCATGTTTTTTTAATAGATTGGTTAATTATAGTTTTGTACTGTTTGCACTGAACGCGGCCACACAACAATATTTCAACTCTAAAATTGAAGAATCACTGTTAAATTTTGTTCTATCTGGGATCCAAGAAAATTGTTCGCGATTTACGAAGAAGAATTTAAATAGAATCTGAAGCCTACATGAGAACTAAATTCAGTATCTTAAAATACTCTTTTGGTGATCAAACACTTTTGTTGACATTTTGAGATTGAAAGAAAAAAATATTCTTTGCTAGAGAATGAAAGTATTTCGTGATCATCTGATCATAAGTCTCGCTTTCCAAAAAGAAATTTCATTTATTATCAATTTTTTTGTCAGAGGTCTAGCCACTGGTTAATTTTTAAACAAAGACCAAGGTATTGTGAGGCTTGTTGTGTCATAAATGATTGTGATAATCCAACCAGACACGACCCACTGATGAAAATCCCTGAAATTAATAAAATGAACTTAAAACATTTACAGGGCTAGCTTTTCCACCAAAGTAAGCAAAAAATGCTCGATGAACAGGCAAGGAATCCGAGTAATAAGCTACCACCCAAGGATACTAGAATGTCTCGTAGACTCGGCATCACCTTTCTCTCAAGTTTGAGCTTGAAACCTTATCCGGTACTTGATACAATAATGATTGATAATAAAATAAATTATTAAGCTGGCGCATAAGAAACACGTTGATCAACTCAAAGTCAAGTTATACTCTAATAAAATAGGGTTAAAGACAAAAAACCTTTAAGGATCTGCCCCTCAATGATTAATTTGTCGGTTGGAATATTGTTTCTCGAAATTTTCTCTTTTTGAAAAAAGGTGTTTCAATCTGATAAATTCTTTTCCAAAGCCCTTA
>ENA-UOTX01000263-UOTX01000263.1-compost-metagenome-genome-assembly--contig:-NODE-263-length-59123-cov-13.380534_pt1 | contig 59123 bp, 56 predicted proteins | sample MGYA00238143_ERZ746982 | MGnify/ENA primary metagenome ERZ746982 (study PRJEB28758, sample SAMN06268862) | compost metagenome | isolation source: single cell | place: USA: California, Emeryville, Joint... | reverse complement strand
ATTTTCTCCATGAAGTAAGATTTTATTGCGTCTTTCATATAGTCATAGTACTCAACAGCTTGCTAGAAATCAACATATATTGCGTCTGAAATAAGCTCAAGTTACCGCATAGAGCTGGACCAGTTCATCAATGTCCTTGAAATCGTAGTCTCGAGAAGAAATCATCACCTCGTAGTTGAGCATGTCAACAAAAAACTTTGTTGTAAGGGGCTTTGGAGCCGACTTCTTCTTAGTTTTGGGTGTAGTTGAGGTCATATTAGTAAAATGAGGAATCGCGAACTAAAATTTATTACAATGCTTATCTTATTGGATCAGTGTAGCCTGAATAAAAACGCGCTCAATAATTCATGAACACCCCCAGAACCGAAACAACCATTATTACTTCAGCGATCAATTCGAATCGCTGCCATTCCTTATTGAGTAGATAGAACCCTAAAACTCGAATATAAGCTGTCAATAGAACTTTGACCGTTAGGTGCTGCTAAAATAAAAGAGGAATGTTCTTGAGTCAATTTTTTGAATCGATTCAGCAATATTACAGATATGAATGCTTAAGATCTCAATGGATTTGATTAATAAGCATGAAAGTAAAAACAAGAAATCAAGGTGTGAAGTATAGGAGGTCTGGTAATTTTAAGATTAATGCTCATTTCGCAAATAAACTGACGAAATCTTTTCCTAATGAAGTTTCAAAAGGCAAAGTCACGTCCTCTGTATTCCTCATCAGAGAACTCTTGTTGTGAGTGATCACGATATTCGAGCGGTTATTCCGATATGAATAATTATATTGGCTTGGATTCTTCACCAAGAAGTTATCTTTGAACATCGGACTCTCTCCTTTCGAAATTATTGAGCCTCCTTTGCTCTTGATTTGAGAGTTTTTCGATGAATTAGGTCGCAATCTACCAGGAATTTAGAGATAGGAGAATCCGATAATATTTTCATTTACTTCTTTTTATTTGGGTTCATTTCAACGGAATCCCTGTCAGGGAAAGGATTTTGATCGAAATCGTCATCAAATATCTCAAGATCGAGGTCGTTTCTTTTCTTTCCTAAGAACGAAGTTAGCGGCGAAGCTTTGTAAAACCTACCTGGAAGGACAGAGTCTAAATCAAGACGATTTATTCCGGCAGGCTTTGGTTTGCTTGCGAACCCTTGCGTAGAGGACATAGAGCTCTTATTGAAATCCAGCATGGTTCTTCGTTCTATCTTGTTAGCCGCTTTGGATAAAAATTATTGAGTTCACAGAAAGAATTGAAGGGGGATTACTGTCTGGGCGATTATCGAAGCTGCCTCCACGCATAGCCGCTGGGTTATGAGTCATTGGTCGGCTCATTTGAGTTCTCTCATAAGGTTCATCTTCAAAAAATGCGTCGTGATCCTCTTGAGAATCGAAGTCGTTGAGTGGGTTGGTCACGAAATTCCTGCCAGCGTCCTCGTCATTAGAGTCTAAAAAATCTGAAAGGTTGATGACGTGATCGTAGTCGTGAACATCGAGGTCATTCACGTACTCTCTAGGTTTAGTAGCTCTCTCTCCACGAGCTGAAAGATTATCATAAATAAATTAGTCATGTAGCGAGGTGAGTAAACTACTTTTGGGAATGGCTGCAAGAGGGTCCAAGTCTTTTTGTTGATCACCTTCCTTGCGCGCGTCATTAGAGTACATATTTTTGACTGGAAAACTGATGGTCTCACCTTCTGGGAGGTCTAAGCCAAGAGCTATATCAAAAATAAACCAATTATCGTAAATGTAATCGAGAGTAAAATTTACCTTTGGAAGGTGTGCGGTGCCTAGAAGGAGGACGCTCATTGAGTTGCGGCTGATTTTCACAAGGGAAATTTGTATAGTTTCCTAGCTTCTTCCGAGAGTTATTTGGCTCGACTTCATCTCCGAGGTTTAATGCCTGGCCTTTCTTTCTTGCGGGAGGTCGCTGGCTCTAATTTAAAGTGTTAGTTCGTCCAATATTTCTCGAGTAAGCTTATTACGTTTATTTCATTTAAAAGTGCTAGATTCTGTTCTGAAATCGCTGGCTCCAATTTCTCGTCCTCCTCAGCCTCTTTCTTCGGAGCTTGATCATCGAACCTATTAATTTCATCCTCCGCATATCGCTTTGGGACCAATTTGGAGTCAAGAATCTGCTTTGCCTTGGCAAATTTCTTCGTGAAGACAACTTTTTCTTTCTGTTCGTTTTTGTTTCCAGAAACTTCGAACGCTGTGTAAGGACGATAAGCTCTAGTATCATGGAAATCTTTCTTATTGAAGGCAGCGTTGTTGCTAGGTTTATCCTTTTTCGAAGTGATCGATTGGTGCAGGTTGTTTTCATTGTCATCAAAATCGAACATCACTTCTTCCTTCTTGAAGGCGTTTTCAAAAAAGTGCTTATTTTTCTCAGGGTTAATATCGTCGTCGCCATTGTTTTGGGTTCGGTGGTGCGGATGGGCGTTAGCATCGATATTATTCGAATGGTTTAAGAAAGAGCTCTTGTCATTCGCCAAAGGCTCTATCACATCCAACTTCTTATTTTTGGGTTCGTTTAATTTAAATTCAGGCCAAGCAATACTTTTCTTTCCCTCTTCTTTAGGATCTTTATCATGATGCTTCTGTTGTTTTCCAACCACTTCATTCACTCCGTCATAAATCTCGAAATCCCAAGGGTCATCTTGGACGTTATCATTTCCGAGAGTTCGCTTCTCCACTGTAGCCAGACTATTCAGCGTATTCGCTTGCTTATCCCTAACGACTGGCTCGTGGCGTTTTCCATGGCCAGTCATTGGTCGATTATTTTGCTTCATAAAAGGTGGAAAGCTCTCTTTCTGCTCAAAAACGCTGCTTAGATTCTCCTTCGAAGTCGTCAGCCAACTTTCAGCCTGATTCCAAGTTGAATAGTTGCTGCTCTTCTCATAAAGCGGCCCAGTGAAGTTATTTTTGCTCACGGCGCTTGGTACTGGCTTGTGCTGCAGCAGCGAGCCACTATCATTCACGCTGATTAACTCTCTACTATCCTGACGGGATTGCCTCGATCGTGAATTTTTATCCGGAGGTTTGGCCGTGGAATAGATCTTGGCTATCTGCGATGTCTGCCCTTTGATCCCTCTTGATTCAGGCTTCGTCTCTATCTGCTTTCTAGACTCAGGTCTCACTGGAAATGCCCTGCTGATAGGTCGTGACTGCTGACCAACCCTTCAAAAGTTTTGTGTTAGTTTCTTTTTCCTATCATTTTCCTTACTTGAATGCGTCTGTCTGAGGATGACTAGCTTCAGTTCCAAATTCATTTTCTAACGTCTGATATCGCTTGGACTTATCGCGCGTTCCTTCTGGAGCTGTGCCACCTCTCTTAGCCTCAATACTGATATTTTGAAATCGACGGTTTAAAATTCATTGGAAAAAGCTGATAATACCTATCAGTTGCGAACCAATTGTGATAGAAAGGCACGTCGTTTCCTCTCATAAACAGAGGCTTGCCAATATCCTGGCTGTTCATACCATGACTCATGTTTGAAAAGAGTAGGTTTGCTTTTAACGATAAGAGTATATTTTTTAGCAGAATTAAACGTCCGAAACCTCTTTATAATTGACGTTTTATGCTCAGATAAAAAAAATTAAACAGTCTAAGCCCAAAGACTGGCTAAGTCCAAGTTTAAGTATCCCTAACAGAACCGAGCACAATCAATTGTATATGAATCAATTAATGCGAAATCTCTTTTTTGAAAGAACAGCTTTTTTATTGCGCCCTTTTTTTTCTTCTATTAAATCCGTTGATTACCTCCTGGAAAATACAAATAATGACGGTTTTAACAAAATTTAATGTTACTAACACCTCAATTGTTAACGCGATATCAGTAGATAGTGAAATTCATCATCATCAGGATTCATCTAATCTTACAACAGAACTCATCGCTTATATTGCTTTATCTTTGCTTTGCTTTTCAAAGGCTTTGAATTTCTAATCTCTTATTTTACCTTTCAGATCCCTACATCTATGACGAACTGATATAATCTTCAGAAAGACACTCCAGAAATTGATAATTCACTACCACTGAAGCCCTATAATAGTTCTTGTGTATTTTTTCGCGATTTTGCACCGAACTTAAATTTATTTTTTTCGAAGTTTTTATTAAAATTAAGCAGTTTCAATTTTTCTCATAAATTCCGTACAACTCTTAGTATATGTCAAATGCAGTGCTTCGGCAAACTTCCACCTGACGTTTTGTTTTTGAAACTATTTCTTCGATTTAGTATTATTGCTCATCATTTCAACGAACTCAGTGTAGTCGATCTTGAAAACACGCAAAAATATTAGAGAGTTCATTAGTCGGTAACTATTACCACGCCATCTTTGTTTGTGTCTGCTTCTTTCAACAGATCATCCCAGAAGGCATCATCTTTTGTTCCAAGCATATCGCTGTCTATGTAACGGAAGAAAAATTTAAATTCGTTTCTGATCAAAAAGTTCGATAGGCATACTTCCAAGCACTTCCTTGAGTTCAGCAGCTGAGATAGTGCCGTTTCCGTCCTTATCAAACAACTTGAAAGCTGCGTAAAGTTTTTCCTCCTTGAGGTAGAGGTTCCTCTCCATGGTTGCAGCTAAAAACTCTAAAAGGAAATTGGCTGTTATGAAACCGCAAAAGCATATGATTTAACTCACCCGTGTAGTCAACTTTGCCGCTCTTGTCGGTATCTATGCTTGCCATAATATTTTGCAATTCTTTTGCATCAAAGTCAGGAAGCTTGCGAACTCCTTTTCAAGGGGTGAGAAACAGAAGTATACGAGGAAATCAACCTTCGGCGAGCTCCTCAAAAGTGAGAGTTCCGTCTCCATTTGAGTCCAGGCTCACGAATATTCTACCGAGTTCCGTGATCTCGCCCTCAGAAAGTTGTGAGGCCATGAAGGTTAACACAGCCTTTTTCAGCTTAGAATGGAACATGAAGTTTCTCAGCTGAGCGAGATTGAGGGTATGAGTTGACTTCTTGTCGGTTTTCTTCTGCATCCAAGGGTGCTCAAGAACCTGCGAAGCTGTAAGTCTTTTTTCTGGCCTGATGAGCATCTTTGAAATCAGATCTTTGACTTCTTCACTGACGTCTTCCCATTCTTCTCCTGTGTGTATTAAGTATCAGTTAGAGTCGCTGGATTTATTCCTGCTATTACCTTCGAAGTCATATTCTCCTTTATTTACGGCTTCAAGAATCTCTCTGTCAGTGTCACCATAGAAAGGAGGGTAACCGCTTAATATAATATAGAGAATGACACCAGCGGACCAGATGTCGCAAGACTGATCGTATTTTCCCTTCAGAACTTCTGGTGAAATGTAAAATGGCTATATTCATTAATAAGCAGTTTTCTTTATAGAATTTCTTACTGTTCCTGCTCTGGTTGTCATAGATTTGGAGGCTGTCTCACCGCTGTCGGCAAAAACCTTTGAAATACCGAAATCGATAACTTTCAAAGGAGAGTCCTCATCTTTTGTGAGATAGAGGAAGTTCTCTGGCTTTAAATCTCTAGAAAGCATGGTGAGAACCTTCGAGATAAGTAGCTGTTTACCTATGAGCGATGTTATTCGAGTGGCTGTAATTGATAGCGTGCATAATCTGCTTAAAGGCCTTTCTCGCTTCATCCTCTGTGTAATGACCTTTCTCGTTTATTCTGTCGAAGAGCTCACCACCTCTGCAGAGCCTGATTTCAATTGAAAAACTAGTGAGAACTGTGCTTTTAAAAGTGAGTTACTCCATAACCAGGTAGACATGTCGAGGATCTTCGTAGGTTTCGTACAGCTTAATTACATTAGGATGATCCTAGGTGAATACCGTTTAGCGAGCCAAGTGAGAGGGGAGCTAACCAATTTTCGCATAATTTCGATCTCGTTTTTAAAACTTTCTGGATTTTTGACTTTATTTTTGGCAATAGCCTTGATTGCGCGAGGCTCTTTGGTGATCTTATGAGTGGCACGGAAAACAGAACCGTATGTTCCACTGCCGAGTTTCTAGATGCAATGAGAATTAAATTAGGTTCAGTTGGAGAAGAAGGGAAGAGAAGATTATATGAATCTGAAAATCCTAAAAATCATTACATCTTTCTCGATGCTAAACGAATAGACGTCCTCAATCTTCTCTTTCTTAGACTGAATGAACCATCTTCTGCTGATCTTCAAGCTTCCACTGTCTACCATTTCAAAAATTCTTCCTTGCTTCCTGGAGTCTTTGAATGTTTTATAATTTGGATCCCTGTATAATCTGGAAATTATTTACAGAGTACGATAATTAATTTATTTTATTGAAGAAATTAGTTGATGAAGAGTGAGTTTCACTCATTTTTTTTTTTGGATGAAGAATTTTTCATATTCAAAATAAGAATATGCTTCCCAGACAGCATTTGATTTCGAATGGACGAATGAAGACATATGATTTCAACGTTTACTGCTAGGACATAGATATAATTTCGTTGAACAGAAGAGTTAGAATAATAATCCTACAAGTCGTCATTGCAGAAATAACCTCCAATTTGTAACAGCGGAGCTCAGATGGGAAGATCTGCTAGGATTTTTCATGAAGATATGATGTCCGATTTGGATGCTTGAGCAACGCTGACAACTAGTTTCCGCCAAGTAAAGCTAATTTCGCTTGAGAATTTGAATGGAGAAAGAATGTTTTGCAGTTACAAGTTGAAAGCAAGGGGAAAGGGTACATGATATTATTGCTATGCATGATATAGCAAAGTTTTGAATTTCGGTGCAGGTGATGAAACCAACATATGGATAAAAAAAGCCACTGCCAAGCTGACTTAGATGTGTAGCCATTTTCTATAAACTAATTAGCCAAGAGTTTATTTCGCCATCATAGCTATCCACCAAAGCAACATTTTTCTAGAAAATACAAATTCGATGAAATTGATTGGAAACCAAAATGAACTTACATTTCTTCAGTCGTTAGGTAGAAATTTGGTTAAGGCCTCAATTAATGAGCAGCGCAATAATCATAGGTTCCATTCATATTTCGAAAATTATTGACCAGTGCGAAAGAGCTCAAAATGTCAAATTTATAGTAGAGCTCATTTCAGATATCATGAGTTAAGGTGCAAAGAGGCTACTTGGGCAAACGAGTCCTCTGTGAGTGCTAAATGATGCCAAGAGATAGGCTTAATTTATAAATTCCTCCCAAATCAAGTCTCTTTAGAATTGGTGGCATCGAAAAGATCATAAGCTACAGTTCTGAGTCTGTTATGTGCCTTAATTAGAGCTGTGCAGTACTGTCTTGCATTAATTTGATATGAAACTACAAAAGTGATGAAACTATCAATGAAAAATTTTGATTTCAAAAAAGAAAAAGAAGAATCGCTATTTCCTTTGTAGCTGACCTTATATTGGAAGAGTCAGAAGAAGAAGAGCACTTCTCGGACTCCGTTAGTGTTGTTCAAACACGATTAACTGACTTTGATAAAGAAAACGGTGCAACCATGACTTTATTTCATTATTTTATCAATTTTATGGGTTTTCTGAGTTGCATAAATCTTTTACAAAAAATTAACCGAGTCTTATTTTCGTCAACTTTGTATTTAGAACTGCTGCTTTCAACATTCCAATAACTCCTGGATAAGACCACGAATTTTTATTTAAAAAAATGGTAGACATACTCCTCTATTCATCCTGTGTTACTTAGAGATTTCTACTATTTAAAAAAGAAACAGTTTAGGGAAATTTAGCAAAATGAGTTATTCATTCCCATTCAGAACGAACTCTAAACCCTGTATGCTGTAATCTATTACTGGATCTGTCGTTGATCTCTTTTGATTCTTAAATTCTAATTCCAAATAATATTGCCGATTTTTTGGTATTGTGACATCGTGTAGGCTTGAGAATTTTCATTCATGTCTCACAAATGTTCCTCTAAACTCATGAGAGGCTTATTATAAAGAATTAAAAATATTTTTAGTTTAATAATGTTAATCACTTCTTGGTCCTGCTGAAAAAATCGTTCTGCTAAAATTTAGAATTTACAGCTGTACAGAAATGATCTAACTTTACAGTTGTAATGGCTCTATCACTTAGAAATATAACTTTAATTCATGTGGGCTTTTCTTCTTTATCTCTTCATCACATATAGCACTCAGAAGCAAAAAGTGCTCCTGAATTAAACAGAGCTAATAAATTTAAATAGAATTGATTCCTCTTGATATATGGCTCAAACACTCGATTCTGATGATATCTTCCTGGCTCGAAAGTTCTGGATTCCCAATGAAGAAGCTCAGAACTGCTTCAGCTGCATCACGAAATTTTTTCCACCCTTCATACTTCGTCATCACTGTAGAATTTGCGGAAAAGTCTTCTGTTCTCGGTAATGCAATCCTACCTTGCAACTCATATCTAAATTCCTGATAACAGCTGTTCAAACAATTTCCTCTCACCTCCAGAATATCAATTTGAGAATGAAAAATCCATCCGTGTTTGTGATCATTGCCTCAAAACGACTCAACAACGCAATGCGAAAAAAAGGAGAACCATTGGCATCATCCTTCGCCGGAAAATTGGTAATAAAGATGCAAGCCACCCTGAACCGAATCACAACTACACTGAAACCTCGCAAGCTTTACTCTATCAGAAAATTTCAGGCTATTATGATATTCTTATGCAAGAAAACATGAATACAGTGTTTAAGAATCATTTAGTCTCGGAGGATTGGAAACAAACGTTGAAGGAGCTGCTCTTTCGGATTGCAACCGAAGTGAAGCCTGAGACGGTTGACGGAAAAGATTCGATTGATATAAATAAAAAAGTGAGAATAAAGACTCTCGTCTGCAATGACGACTCAAAGGCTAAGTACATCGAAGGAATCGCAATTAAAAAAGTTATCACACAGAAGAAGCTTGCTAAAGAGCTGGATAACCCAAGAATTCTCATGTTTTCAGCTCCTCTTGGTATCGATGGCGATGATACAATAGTAAATCTCGAAAGTTTTATCGATAAAAACGATGAACTCGAACGCAAACTTGTCAAAAACGTGCTAAAATTCCGTCCGAATCTCATTCTCGTTGAAAACAGTGTGAGCTTGAGCACTCAAAGCCTGCTGCTGGAGAATAATGTGCATTTGATTCAAAAATTCAAACGGTTGCAGTTTAAACGCATCGCACAACTGACCGGAGCCACCATTATTACAAATTTAAAAGAAATCGAGCATCCTTCAGAATCGCTTGTCGGTAACTGCGCATTGTTCAAAAATGTCCCTTTGAAAATCAGCAACGAAGCAAATACAAACATGCTAATATTTGAAGCAAGCACTCCTCCTCCTCAATTTGTCACTCTGGTTCTCAGTGGGCCTGATGAAAGCGAGCTGAAAAAACTGAAAGTCTGTTTGAGGCGGTGCATTACGAATTTACACGATTTTGTGCTCGAGAAGGATGTGATATTTTCTGAAATTGCCTTATATTTTACAGATACACAAATCCACGAAATGCTGCTTGGGAAGAGTCCACGTCACATGAAGAACGATAGAATCACACTCAATGAAGAAGCCAAAGGAGGCTTGGATCCAACTCTTAACGAGTTGTTTAAGGTCGGGAGATTTTTCGAGGAGAATATTGGAGGTTCCGAACCACTGTTCAACGAAAAGACTTGTCAGAGTGCTGGTTACTTCATAGATTTTTCTGCGAGAAGAATAAAGCACGAACCCACAAGGTCGATAAATTACACAAAAGTAAATATTGCCATGATAAACTCAAGAGACCATTATGATCTGCAAAAAATGGGCAAAGAAGAGTTGCAGCAGCTGGAAGAAATGCTATTCAAGGATAGAACTCGGAAGATTGACATGTTGGCACAAATTTGTTACGAGCCAAGGGTCAAAAAAGCTGGATTTTACGCGTCAAAATTGGATATTAGCCTTGGGAAGTTTCTCAAAATGAAGGTGGACACGATTTTCAATCCCTGTGATGACTGTCAACGGCCTCGATACTATCATACTTCATTTTACTACAAAGGTGGTGGATATGTTCGAATTTCCACTGAAATTGCTGGAGCTGCTAAACAAGGGATTTTAAATGAGGTTATTCGACAATCTAATCGGCAGAAAGGTAAAGGGTCGCAGCTGGTGCCGCAAGAAAGATTTTCTGATTGGACTCAAAATTATGATGAAGAAGAAGGTGGAGAAAATCCCAAGGAAAGTATGGCGAGGAAAAACTCTCAAATTTTGTTGGAGTTGGAAAATGAGAATAACAAGGAAGAGGAAAAGGAGGTGAAAGAAAGCACCGGGTTCGCGGGAATGTTCAAAAACATCTTTAACTTGTTTGGGCGAAAAACGCAAAATAAAGAGTCAAAGGAGCACGGTCCTACGAGAGAGTCTAAAATTTTTTCTCATGCATTCGCAAGTGAAAGTAAAAAAGACAAATTGGGATTTTTGTTCTCGAAAAAGCAACAAGAAAAGAATAAGACCGGGATTTGCTTGTTTATCGAATGCAACACTTGCAAAAAAAGATTAACTGACTATCTCGAGCTCAGCGACAGTTACCTCGAATATTCATTCAACAGATATCTTGAGCGGTTGTTTGCTAGCAGCCAGACTTCGGGTTTCCAGAGCCTGCAAAATTCTCTCGGTCTCTTACGAGACGATTCAGGATCTGAAGGCAGAGCTCCAATGAACACCACGAGTAGCATGATTCGTGAATCCGTGGATCAGCACGACAGACACCTCACTGAGAAGCTAAATGCCTGTTGCCAGAGATCATCAAAGTCTCGTGTCTTCAAATATGACGATGTGCTTGTCAGAATAACTTGCGGTTCAGCACGTCCATATAAATATGTCGCTCAGTGCATCATCAACCCCAAGGTTGAAAAGATAGCCAAGCTCAATGAAATAGAAAAAATAAAGCTACAAATTTTTAACTATAGCTCATTGTTCAAGTCCTACCTGAATTTCGTTATCAACCCACTTAACACGCTTATAGAAAATCTGTTGGGATATGCAAAACTGGAAATAACGTTCGATTTCATCGAACAAGTGCATAAATTGCTAAATAGTAATAGCCCCTTGACTGCTGATCCTTTTGTCTTATTACTCCGAGACCTTATTCCAATAAGGCAGAAGCTCATTGACCTCAAGATAGCAGCTGACGAAAATTTCTCTGCTGAGTTTACTGACTATTTAGAGATTGAAAAAGTGAGGAAGCTGTTGTTCGTGCAGATCTACGACCTCAATGAGATAACCTATCGAATCTACAATACATTCATCATACAAAAAACCCTTGGGCAAAACATGAGCGCATCGAGAAAGAAAAAAATGCTGAAAAAAGAGAAGACGAAAAAATCGTCAATATCCCGAGCGCAAAATGGTGAGTCAATGAATGCATCTCGCTTGTCCCGAAACTGTACTCAAGAGCTGAATGCAACCAAGAAATCGCCTTTTTCAACAATAGCAGGGGAATATGATGGACTTTCATGCCAATTAATGCGAAACGATTCTAAAATTAAGAGACAAAGTCCGCACCAGTTGGATGACTTGAAAACAAATAATTTTGAATTTAAGCTAAGCATGGAGGAAAATAAGAGCTATTCGAGCTCTCCCCCAAATCACTCTGAAACAATAAGTCAGAGTATACATTCATCCATTAAAACAGCAGAAATGAAAGAGCCACAAATTGGAAAGAAAAGATCGGAGCAGATAGTTAGTTCGAACACTTCTACGTTCACTGTTGAAGGAATGAGGAAAAGTGTCGACTTTCGGAAAGATTCAGCTGAGACAGAGAGTCTGACTACGGCAAGCGCGTTTGTGATAAGGCAGAATCGAGACCCTGAAGATGAAGAGGAGATTAATTTGCTTCGTGAAATAACCAAAGGCTTTGAGAGTCTAGACAAAGAGAATATGTATGCCAGCAATCAAAAATACGTAAGAGATAGTTATCTATTGCATCATCCTTAATGCCTTACTTAGGATTTCATACCAGTTATTGAGCAAGAGCCACTTTCGCCGATTGCGTACGCGATTAATAGCGGCTTGTATTGGAAAAAAGTCCTCAAGCCTTGCAGTAAATTTGACGAATTTAGTGCTTGTTTTAATCTTTTCTTTTCTTTTCTTCTCAAAGAGCTGTTATTACTGGAAAAAAGCATGAACAATAGCACACAAGAGTTTCTTGAACAGATACAGAGCATCCTCTTAGCTCGCGAAGAACAAATTTTCATGATAATGACAGAACCAATTAACGTGCTCTACCGCGGATTTCACGGCATAATCAAAGAACTTTCACTTGAACTATCAGGAGACCGCCGCCAAGCAAGAGATTTTCTGCAGGATTTCAGAGATTTTATTGATATTAATGTCGAACCCAACCCACAATATTTTAATAATATTTACCTTGAGAGACTTACAACACCCAAAGTCGAAATCTCGGTATTCTATCCTTCGCAGTTCCAAGCTCTTCGATTGCTTTGTGGTATTAAACACGAGGATTTCATTCGTTCATTGGCCAGCAGCCAGCCTTGGAAGGATAATAGCGGAGGAAAATCCAGCGCTACGTTTATAAAGTCTCACGATGAGCTTTACGTTTTCAAAGCTCTGAAAAAATCAGAGTTTAATATGCTGATCTCGATGATTTATGAGTACTTTGAGTATCTCTGGGAGAATCTCAAACAACCGGAAAAGAATGCTTCCGTTCTGGCAAAAATATTGGGAATGTATGAAATCACCGACAAGGGAACTATGCTAAAGACGTATTATATTGCGATGGAAAATATTTGCTACGGGTTTCACCCTACCCGAGTATATGACCTCAAAGGATCTGGTCTCAATCGCTACGTGCAGAACCCAAAACTCAATCAAGTTTTATTGGACACGAATTTTAAGATTGATCAGAATGGTGAGCCGATTGGTGTAGAATCAAGCACGATGAAGAAATTTCTCCAAGCCTTTAAAAATGATGCTATCTTTCTCGCGAATAGAAACCGCATTGATTACTCTTTGCTGCTGGCAATAGACGACAAGAGCATGGAGTTCAAAATAGGAATTACGGACTATTTACGAGAATATACGCTTGATAAGCAGCTTGAATACTATGGGAAAAAAGTAATTAAAAGGGCGACTCCAACGATCATTGATCCTCAGAACTATATGAAGCGGTTTTTAAAGACGATGAATACTTCGTTTATGGAAATCGTGGTGCAGTCAGGAGAAGAAAGAAAGCCAGAAATGCAATAAGTGTGTTGAGAGTTAGAGAAGATTAAGGTTGCTTGCTTGCAATTAAGACAATTTTTTTACGAAATATTTATTAAATTGAACATAACAGTAGGTGGCTACCAAATGCTGTTACCTAAAATTTGAAATGTAATGATGTATATAGGAGAATCGTTTACAGAAAGTTAAGTCGTTTCAAAATGTAGTTATGAAATTGAATCTGAACATCATCAGAGTCCTTTCTTTATAGGATAGTATTTGAGAACATTTGAAAATATGTCTTGCTTGATTTAGAGGCTTTTTATTTTATGATATTGCCTGATTCTCAGCAAGAAAATTTTGAGATATCTGAGTATCTTTTAATTTCAGGTTAGTTTATGTCAACCAAACTAAATGCGAACTATTGAGGATTTCAAGACTGAATGAGCTTCAAGTGATTTTCTCGAAGGAATAAGAATGGTATTTGAGAACTCAATTATATATCATCGACTATTTCCGTATCAAGTGACATGAGAACCTAATACTAATTACAATGCCAATCAAATATTAACTGAGCAAGAGGAATTTTTTCCATGAAAAATTTGTTCATCAGATTCCGGAAAGTATTTCTGCAGAAGACTTGCAAATCTATATATTTGTTTGATGCTCCATAGATGAGAAAAACCCACAATGGGTAGACTCACTTTAACAATTATAATCATATCATACGACAATATAAAATTAGCATATTAACTTGCCAATACTTTCAAAAAATGATGGCCTCAATCGATAAAATCAAAGTTTCCGAATTCTTCTCAGTATGATTTCATTTCCATTCTTCCGAACTCAATTCAATGGATCTAGATTTGTGCACAGTTGGTTGCGCACACAGCAAGAGTCACTAAGAAAATTGTTGATGAAAATTCATTCAATGCCAGAACAAAAGGCAGTAAGCAAGTCTCCATTTAACCCTCTCTCATTCCACACCTCAGTTGCTCAAGAAGTTTTTACTGATGCAGATGTTCAGGTACAAGCAACTATCTTCAAAGGCCTGAAGAATTTTTGGCCTGCTTTAAATATCATCGGTAAACAAAAGTAGTTTTTTGTAACTAATTCTAATTATTACCACAGGCGAGGAGGATGAAGTCTATGAGGGACCTATTGACGTTGAATGGAGTTCAATCAATCCCTCCTTCTTTGACGCTAAGGATTTATTTGGCGACAAAATTCCGGAAGATATCCCCATTGACAAGGCAACCGTGTGGATTGATCCCATCGATGGAACCACCAACTTTGTTAAAGGTCAGACTCAAGTTTTAAGAAAAGTTGACTAACTTCATATCTTAGGTGACTTTGAGGCCGCCACAACATTAATTGGACTTTGTGTCGGTTCAGAGCCAAGACTTGGAGTGATCGGAAAATATTTCTATCTGGACAACACTGACAGCGAAATCAAAAAATTCGAATACAGACCAGCATGTACTTTTGCGGATGCGACTATTCCTCGCGTTTTCAGGTTCCAGCCAGGACAAGAGAGTCCAAAACCAACAATTCTCACAGCGACTATGGAGAAGGAAAAACCAAAGTAATAATCACGATTTTCGGAATTTCTCTTAGTTCCATTCCTTTTAAAGAGATTTGACACTGATTAGCTCCCAAAGCCGCAAAACCGACAAGCTAGTTGAGCTGCTTGAAAGCTTAAACCCATCAAAAATATTATATGAAGGTTTTGTTATCTTTTAGTTGAGAGTCTAAACAGCTTTTAGGTGGATGTGGAAATAAAATACTCGCAGTTCTGGAGGACCGAGCCCATGTTTACGTCTTTCCGGGCAACAGTAGCAATTCATTCAAAAAATCGAAATTTTATATGTCTGACTAGGCACGAGTAAGTGGGACACAGCTGCACCAGATGCTATCATGAAAAGCTTCGGAGGATTCCTCACTGATTTCTCAGGCGCTAACTTTTACTATCCAACAAAGAAGGAGAATACGGGCAACAAGAATGGTTTGTTAGCAACCAAATCCAAAGCAGTGCATGAAGAACTGACTACAAAGCTCGCTGGTCTCAATTGGTGAAGAAGAGGGAGGATGGGTCATTTGCTCTGAATTTTTTTTTGACTTGATTGTTGCTTGTTAGTCAAAAGATTCATAGCGATTTTCATAGAATTTGATTCAAGATACTGTAAAAAGGTTTGCAGTGCGAGACAGAAATTCAAAATTTTCATAGTAAGTGATGAGAAAGAAATAAATGGAAATAAACTAAAATCATAGGAATCAATAAACCTCATCAAAAATAGATTAACTTAGGGCATATACTGTTATTATTTAACAATTATTACAAGAGTTTTCTTGCAACCATCATGAAGCGCTTATTTAAACCGACATACGTAATAGAAGAATAAAAAATATCTCTAGAGATCGATAGATATAAAATGACCCATTAATTTATCTTCTAGAATTCTTTTACTACATGTTGATTGTGTCTTTATTACCGAGATTATACATTAACTGCTTTTCAAAAAAATTATAGGTTCTGATATTATTTGTCCAATATCTGCTTTCTCTTGAACTCTTCATTTCGTTCGATTTTTCGTTCTGAAGGTTTCTGATGTTTTTGTGAATTATCGCTTCTCTCTGTCACAGTTGAGCGGTGCAATTTATACAAAATTTCAGCATGTTCTGACAACTCTAGAGTAGCTCGAATCCATGCATCAATAGCATCGCGCTCTGTATCAGTGATCTGTTTTGTCCACAGTGAAAGTAAAACTTCTGGCCCTCTTACCGAAAGAACGAGCCCCGTAATGCAATCATTTTCTGGGCATTGCTCTCCAATGAAACCAATAAGCAAGTCCTCCCAAAATTTTCCTGCAAAAGGCTTCTTAACCCGAAGAATAAATCGTCCTCCTCCGCGATTGGATTCATCCTCCCACATAGGCTGGACACCTTCTTGGAATAGATTAATATCACAATCATCTGGAAGTTGATCAGGGCGATTTATCTGACAATAGTAAGACCAAAACCCTTCGATGGTATTAAATGACCCAATTGTTTGAATTAAGTCCTTGTAGGATTTTTGGTCCGGTTTCGTTTGTTTTTGCTGCTTAAACGAAAAAACAAATGCTCGCGACAGCACATGATATCCTTTTTTGGCACCATTCTGCCCTTCTTCTCGAGATTCTTTGTCTTTTTCTAGTTTATTCATCAATAATAATTTTTGTTGCTGAGTTTCGCAAAACTTCCGAAAGAATTTCTGTTAAATTAACCCGAAAAATCAATCTTCTATTTTTTATCCAATTCGTCTATTCCTAGGCATCTTTTCGCTGTGTGCTTTACCTTGACAAAATATTTTTTCTTGGTTGACACTTGGATGTACAAAAAGATCACTTTCTTCTACGATCTTCCATTCAACAAAAAACTTAACAAATGAACTATTACTACCTATCTGATAATTAGTAAAACATAGTTTTCCTTTCCTAAACTACATACTGTTTCTATCTGTTATTATTTCTTTAAACAGTAAGTGTTCTGGAAGCGAGATCTAGAATGAGTAGATTGGAGGTTTGTGTGGAAGTATCATGCACGAGTAAATTAATTCTTTCAAACAATTAATACTAATTCAAAGTATTGAATAGTTTCAGAGGGCCAAAGTATTTTGACAGGTTTCTTTAAAGTATTTATGAATTAGAAAATAACCTTAAAATACTTGATAATTACTCAAGTATTCTGAAATTGAACTCTTGGTATTAACATATGACTGATTTCATTTTTAATAATTCAGATTTTTTGTAAAGAAAACTTTGGATTCAAAAGACTGTGATTATTTCCTTCTTCAACAGCATTGCGGCTGAACAAATGATTAATAAAGTAGTCCGGAAAGGTCTCTATTCATGAGTAAAGCCGCAACGCTATAATACAATTCACTTTTTTGTGTACCTAGCTTCTATTCTTTGCTGATCTTGTCTCATTAGAAGAGATTTGAAAGCGAATCATGCGTTTGTAGTCCTCGCAATTCGCTCTATTATCTCATCATTATAGAGGCAAATGCAGCAGATGTCTTTGCATCCCAAGATTGAAGGTGATACAGTCTTATGGTTTATTGTGTGTAAAGGGCTGAATGAATTATTTGAAGTAACTTTATTAGGTCAAGAGCAACAATAGAATGTATACTTTGGTAATGTTTCGGTCATTTCAAATCTCCTCGCTAAATAAAAAACTGAATAGGTAGGTTGTAATTACAGAAAGAAGGTATAAGAGTTTATTTTATTGCCAAGTTGAGCATATAACAAGGTTTTAAAGATAGTTAGCGTTTTAAGATGAAATCAACAATAAGGTGTTCGATAAAAAATCACAAATTATTTTATCTGTTTTCAACTATTAAAAGAGTGATTCAAAAGTTGTAAATTGTTAAAATTCGACGTTGCATGAGAGAAATGCTTGAGAAGAAGAGGTTATTAATGAGCTAAATGAGAAGTGTTAAAAGTTTCAATGGTAAAACTTAGATATATATGTATATATTGAAGTCAATACAATTCTGTTGCTTCATTACCGATTACGGCAATAATGGATAAATCATGTGAACTTTTTTCAAAAAGTAAAAATAACGTTATTGTAACTCAATCAAGTATCGCCACAAACCTGTGACTTCTGCTCAAAATGAACCAAAACTACCATTTGCATTCAATGAACTTCATAAGAACAACATTGCATCCTCGATAAAACTTCAATCTGATCACTTTTGGTCCGACCACGAATCACCCAATGTCATATGTTGGCCCTAAGTTTTAAATTGTCTTGGAGCAAAATTCTCTGGAAAAAATCTTTAGATTAACTTAATTAAGGAAGAGTTGGGCTGTTCTCAACAATGTTGAAGAAACAGTCAGGAGTAGTCTATTCTTCCATAAGACAAATCTATACCCACACTCGAAGAAACTTCGCCATTAACCTTGGCGGTGGGGACAAGCCAGGACTGAAAGTGCCGAAATTGGGAGGATTAGGAAAGTCTGCACCACTTATCGACGAATCGATAAACGGCAAACACTATGATGTTGCAGTCATAGGCGGAGGAAGCGGTGGACTCGGATTTGCATTCGTAAAATTGTTTTACCACTCACTCATCTAAAATAATCTGTTAGGAAGCAGCAAAACTCGGGCTCAATACAATTGTTTTTGATTTTGTTGAACCATCGACTCAGTAACTCAATTTTTCACATATATATCCCTCTAATCTTCTTTTTCTTTCTCTCTATACAGAGGAAATAAATGGGGGCTGGGAGGAACCTGTGTGAATGTTGGATGTATCCCTAAAAAACTTTTCCATACAGCTGCCTTGCATAAAGAAGGGATCATAAACGCATATGATTTCGGATGGGACCTTGGCGAATTGAACAGCTCATTGCTCATGGACCCCGAAAATCCCAAAGATCAACTCTTTGAGCAATTCAAATGGGAAATGCTGGTGAAAAATGTTCAAATGCATATTAAAAGCTTGAATTTCGAATATAAATCAACTTGTGCAGAGAGCAATATTCCCTATGTGAATGCTCTCGCTGCTCTGGGAGATAAAAATACAGTTGTTTTTTCACCCAAAAAAGAGGCACTGGTCAAACATCTCGAAACAAAATCGAAAGAATCTAATCCCAAGGAGGTTGGCAAAGTAACGGCTGACCATATCGTTATCGCTACGGGAGGAAGACCCAACCTGCTTACTGACGAGGAGTGCAAAAACGCTAGGGCAATCTCACTTACCAGCGATGATATTTTCTTCCATAAAACACCTCCCAAAAAAACGCTCGTTGTTGGAGGTGGATATATAGCTGTTGAATGCGCTGGATTCTTACGAACCATTGGATATCCCGTCACGCTGATGACTAGATCAATATACTTGCGAAGTATTTCTACATATACACAGACAGATTTGATTGAATCATCTTATTGTAGGTTTTGATAGAGATGTGGTTCATTATTTACTGGATTTCCTGAAAGAGGACCAAAAGATGAACGTTATTGGTGACTCGCTGCCTTATGAGATGCAGAGACAGCCAAATGGCAGGGTCCTAGTCAAATGGAGGAATAAAAAGAAAGAAAACTTCGAAGATGGTATTTTCCAGATTTTTCTTTACATAAATTTCTCTTATTCTAGAATTTGATACTGTTCTTATGGCAATCGGAAGATATGGGCTTGCCCCATATCTTGGACTTGAGAACGCTGGAGTCAAATACAACCATAAGAATGGGAAAGTAAAACTATTAAACTCAACTAGGGCTTTACATAGATACTTAGATTCTCGGAGGATTTGGCGGCGAGGCTGAAAAAACAAGTGTTGACAACATATATGCACTTGGTGATATTCTTGAAGGAATTCCAGAGCTTACACCGATCGCGAAAAATAGTGGCCGGTTACTGGCGCACAGACTAAGTATGTTGAAGGTAAAGCAACTAGATCATTCGACGCCCTCTCATTTTCTCGTTTAAAATAAATAGCTGGGAAATGTTGATAAGAAAAAATACGAATCATACAAAATGGATTATACTGACTATCCAACGACAATCTTCTCTCCCATTGAGTAAAATCGATTCGTTTTAGATAAAAACTTGCTAACCACGTCAATTTTCAGATTTTCAACCGTGGGACTTTCTGAGGAGCAAGCTCGAAAGCGCTTCGGGGACCAAAATATCGAGGTTTATCACTCTCGACTTATTCCTCTGGAAGAGTCACTTGTGTCTCGGGTCAATGAAGTTGGTGAAACAAAGAAGAGAAAAGCTTACTTTAAGGTAAACTTTTTCAATTGAATTCCTATAACCTAAAAATTTAAATTAATAAAAGATCGTTGTCAATAAGAATGAGAATGAAAAAGTGTTAGGAATGCATTACCTCGGACCTAACGCTGGCGAAGTCATGCAAGGATTTGGTGTGGCAATGAAATTAGGAGTCACAAAAGCAGATCTAGACCGCACAGTCGGTATTCATCCAACAGTAGCAGAAGAATTCTGCTTGCTAAAGAAAACTAAGAATGAAGATCCTGACAAAAGTAGTTGCTGAGCTTAAGCTGCTTGAGCCTCGTAGGAATTTCCTGAGGGAAACCTAATGAAAACTTGTTTCTAAACATTTCATATGGGAAACTTGTTTGACATCCTCAGTGAAATCCTGCATCAACACTTTTGTTTTGTTTATCGTGTTCATAAACTTACTGTTTAATTTTAAGCGATCATAATACATCTTTGAGAATTCGTTCGCATTTATAATTTGTATGCACACGATCCTATCGAATTTAAAATTTTAGCAGAGAAATTTTAATTGCTTAAGTAATAAAGCAAAAGGGATGCAATCTTTATTAAATAGAATTGAGATGCACTTTATAACGAAGAAGCATATATCTTTTTATGAAGACGAGTCAAATTATCCTGATACTATCCGTCTTACATATATATTAAACTTTTCTTACTTTCTCAATTCATTTCTAATTGAGCCGCTGCGCGAAGATTCTGGCTGTTCAATATTTGCTATAGAAATCATATGTGTCAGGAAACGCCATTTGCGCCACTTTTTTCGCTGTCGCACTTCCTTTTAAAGAAGTAAGATAGTTATTTGTTGTAGAATCCAACATAAGGACAGTCTCTTGAACGAATTTCTGATCTTTCTTGACCTTCAATGCGATAAATGTAACGAAGTGCTCCACTATGTCTGTAAGGAAAACCATCGGCTTATCCTCAGCAAATATTATCAGATCTCTTCTCTCTTTGATAAAATCTTCTATAGACATCAGCTTTCTTTCAGGCGAAAAAACCTCTATAAACAAAGTCTGACCCTTGTAAGGTTTTTCCTCTTCGATTCGCTTCGCCTCTTCATGTTCTGCCTTCGTTGCGAGATCAGGTACATCCCATCCACAATACCGCAAGAAAAACAAATTACTCAAATCAGAACTAGTCGCTCGCAAAGTGTCAGAGATCTCAAAATTGAAAACCCATTCAGCGAGATACTTGTCTTCATCTTGCTTCGTTTTGAATGACGATTTATTCTCATTGATGTAATCCTGCCTGTGGCCCTGGATAAGCGACATGGTCTCTTCAATTAACGAACAGACTTCTTTAGAATCCTTTGATAGTTGGTTGAGAATAGAGTCAACTTCAGTATCTTCCATTTCAGTCTTCATGTTTTTTGCAACGAACGGAGCTACTCCGGAAGCAACATATCCACAAATAAATTCTGATGTGCTGAAACGCTTGATTAAGTCTTTAAAGTCTGGAGCGAACTGATCCATCATTTTAACTTCTCGAATTGTCACTCCATAACAAATGGAGGAGTCAGTTTCCGTGCTGAGCAATGCTTTTTGTGATCTAGAATCCATTCAGATTTAACAAGATTTCAATTCGATACTAATAACAATAAAAAGCGGCTTCAATAAATCTGACCAAAGGCAACAAATTTCAATAAAGAGGATTTCTGGTAGGTTTTTAACAAGTGAATCAATACACTTACTCAAATATTTTGGTTATCCTAAGACCGGAAAAAATTTTTTGAGAGACCGGTGCATTAAAAGTGATTTAGTGATTGCGAGAACTTGTAGTCCAACTACTTATAGAGAGCATTTTAATCATTTAATTCGGGATTTGTAGTCAAAGATCTTTGTTGGAATATGCACAAACAAATCATATAGCTAAAGGACGATACTATTCCTTTACAATCATTATTGCGCTCTCTTTCAATTTTGACTATTGTTGCTGCTGTTGATGTTGCTGTTGATCTTCGTTAGGTTTTTGCATATTCGGGAACATGGGGAAATTCATTGGAAAATTCGGCATTCCCATACCTCCAATGCCTCCGGGCTGTAAACCAGGAAGACCCATAGGATTCGTTGGAAGTGTCCCAGGTTTCGGAAGATTGGCCATAGGAAGGTTCGTGATGTTTGTTGGCAAGATACCAGGTATATTAATCGATGGAAGGTTCAATCCAGCGGTTGTTCCAGGTTTAGGCATATTGAAGGGTAAATTTAAATTTGCTAGTCCTGGCATTACGGGAGCTTTCATGAACGGATTGATTCCAGCGTTTATTCCAGCACCAGCTCCACCAGCCTTGAATGCACCTATTCCAATAAAGAAAAATGTTAAAAATGATTGTCAAAGGGTAAAGAAAATACTATAGACACTCAACTGCTTATGAAAATTAGCAATGCGAGTGGATTGACACATTTTCAACCGGATACAATTTATAAAATTCAAATTAGTACTTACCTTGTTGCTCCATTACAACCTCGGAGTAGTATTCGATCTTGTTCTGAATGTGTTTTCTTCCCTTCGCATGCTGCTTGCGTCCACTAGGTGAAGAATGCGTCAAATAGATTCCGCAGTACTCGCAGTAGAACTTTGGCATTAGCAGAGAAATAATTATCTTAGTGTTGAGAGTGGAATTGAAATATTTTATTAAACAGGGAATTATAATAGGAAATGAATAGATAGCCTTTTAACAAATGTCCTGACATATACATACATTTTTGCAGAGACTTCTCTGTTTCTATTCAATAATCTGAACGAGAAGCTTGTTCCTTTTCAAAATGACAGCTCAAGAAAAACGAGCGAGTCTATCATGAGTTAGTTAGAGGCTTTGAATAACGTTAGAAATGTGAATTGAGGTCTCTTGGCTGGGGATTTTGAGTCTTTAAATAAGCTATTATATTGTGTTTTAACTTTCATATGATATGTATAACCTACGAATAGACATCTTTGTTATCATGATGGATTATATTGGTTGATAACAGACATTTTAAATTCATTCTATTTTTCGCTCATGAGTTCATTCTTATTTTCTTTGCAGCTCGTCAGGCCCAGCGCTAAGTCGATATTTGGCAAGTTCAAAAAACATTTCGCTTGCTTTCTCAATCACTTGATCCTCAAAATCGTATGTTGGTTCATGGAGATAAGCATTGTCAGCTTCTTTTTTTCCTGAAGAGATGAAGAAGAAAGCTCCTGGTACATATTTCGTAAAATAGCCATAGTCTTCGCTTGCCATTAAAGGCAACCCTTCATCAGAAACATTCTCTTCTCCGTACACTTGCTTTGCAACTTTGAGGACATGATTGGCTTCCTTCTCTGTTGAAATTGTTGGCGGATATCCATATCCGAAATACAAATCATATTTGATATCTGCTTTAACACAGACCTCCTTCAAAGTTTTAGCAACCTTGACTTTGAATTCGAGAAGAATTTTATCATCCAAAGAGCGAAGAGATCCTCTTATCAGGGCTCTATCTTGGATTACATTATGAGTTTCCCCGGCTTTAATTGTGGGAAGAGTAGTTTTTAAAACTTCCCATTTTCCAGTCGATTTGAGCTCTTCAACCAGCTTCCTGTACTCGACATGGAAATCAATTGCTGCTTGAAGTGGATCTTTGCAATTTTCAGGAGCACTACCATGCCCTCCTTTTCCAAAGAACTAAGAAAGATCATAGAATTAGCAATTCCGTAAAGCACGGGATATTACTCTAATCTCCACGAGGATTCCGCTTGCCATCACTGGGCCAGCTTTCACAAGACACTTTCCGACTTTCTGGGTGGGTAGATTATGTGCGCCGTAAATCTCGTTAATTCCTGCCAATGCTCCTTCCTGGATCATTGGGTAAGCTCCACCAGGCCCTTCTTCGGCAGGTTGAAATAACAAACGGAGTGTTTTATCAGAAGGGATAGTATCAATTATTTCCATGAACTTTGAAGCGCAGCCCAACTGCCAGGCGCAATGGCCATCGTGACCGCACATATGAGCTTTCCCTGGTGTTTTTGATTTGTATTCCAAACTGTCTGGACTCATTTCCTATCGAATAAAATGAGAGTAATGAAGAAATAAGTATGGTTTCAGATGAAATAGCTACTTGCATCCGTAAACAATCCATATCCGCTCGAAATGCGATAGCAAATGGTGAGCCGCTCTAACAAGTGCATCAAGATGAACAAAGTTGTGTTGTTGTGGTTTTACTGGTGGAGCTTTTCCTTTAATATCGACGAGGAGTCCAGTCTTAGCAATCCTAGTAATATTAGATTTTTCCACTCCAATGCTGAGGAGATAGTCAATGATTTTCTGAGAAGTCCTCACTTCTTCAAAACCCGCTTCAGGATGTTGATGAATATCTCGTCGGAAACTAATTAATCGGTCCAAGTCGAACAGGTTTTTCTTCTCCATACTATAATTCCGCAATTAAATTAAAGATTCCTTGAGCAAATTATCCCAAAAGAAAGATATAGATGAGGAAAACTGGAGAAATAGTAGATGAGACAGGTATCCCATAATGTACAATATAATTTGAGCGGAACTGGTGGTATTGTATCTATGAGTTCATGCTTCGGATTATAGTATTACTCGAACGTTTGGTATTTTACCGAAAACGATGATTATCAGAACATTTTCAAATTTCTAAGTTAATACGTTTTGACTCAAAATTGCTATCAAACGTTGTAGGTAATAAAACAAATTATATCCGATTCTTCTAATGAGCAGAAATTTGCTTCTTATTCTGCTGATAGGGTTTTCCCTGCTTGCGATCGTCTACTCTGAACAGGAACTTCAAATGGTAGTTGAGCTTTTCCGACACGGAGCAAGAGGTCCTATATTTTACGACCCTTGGTATATTTGGGATCATGAAGGCGAGCTTACGCCCAATGGCGCCAGAATGCATTTTGTACTTGGCCGCGAACTCAAAAAGCGTTATGCTGGCTTCCTTCCCGCTGAATTCGATCCCAGTTTAATTCGAGTTCAATCAACTAATTTCAATCGAACTATCCAGAGCGCACTTTCGCAGCTCTACGGTATATTCTCAACGGATAACGACACTACTTGCCCTCATCTCATTCCGGATTACAACTCGAGCCTCACGAATCCGCCTGATAATCTCTTCATCAACGAGACCTCTGATGGTCATTCGTGTGTATACCCCCAGCGTTTGAATGCGATCCCGGTGCATGTCACTGGTTTCGGTTTTGATTATATCCTTAAATCGTACTTCGGAGAAACCTGCTCGTATATGAATAATCTCACATTCATGATGACAGATGATTTATTCACTCCGAAATACCAAGCATTTCGAGAGGAAATTCAACCCATCGTTGAAGAATCTGTAAACAGGCGCTGGATCCCCTCTGTAAACGCCAGCTCACGTGAGGCATTTCTACAGACAGCGTTCCTATGGGATGTCATAATCGCGAATTACAACTATGGCAACGAAGTTCCGATGGAGCCGGGGGATGAGCTTTGGACAAAATATCAATACGCCTTTGACGTGGTCAGTCAGATCATATGGAATTCTCATCCTCTGCAATATCAGCTTGGCTCAGCAAATTTTTTGAACGCTGTTTTAGAGCATTTCAATAATAAGGTGAAGAACCAAACAACATATAAATTTCTCTTTTATAGCGCACACGATAGCAACATCGTTCCAATTCTGACTGCATTAAATCAGCTAAGTGTAGAGTGTCTCCTCGAAAGATACAGAAATACGAGTTTTAATAACCCTGTCTGCACATTCCCAACCTACGCTTCAAATATCCTCTTTGAACTGTGGCGTGATTCAGAGAACCCTTCAGAGTACAGAGTCAAAGTGATTTACAACGATATGGTGCTTCAACTTTGCGGGCAGGATACATGTGATCTGAATAGTTTTGCTAATGTGATCAGTGTGGCTGAGGGAGGACAGACCTTAAACAAATATTTCTCCACTTGCAACTATGGTCCGTCACCTATGACTACTCCTGGGATATTAGCTCCCATGGAAAATTTAGCCTGGCTTGAAACCATGCTGTTTGTTTTAATGATCGTGTTAACTATTGGAGTCATCATAAGTTTGAAAAGAAAAGTCGTTAATACTCTCCAAACCTCAGAAACTGAAATGAAACCCCAAGTTAGTGAAGAATAAATGTATATCTTTCAAAAGAATGACTTTGGGATCTTCATTTTTATTTTTGATTATATGATTCTTGGCACAATCAGTATTGTAAGATTGTCATCAAACTAACCATGGCACAAGAGTATGCCCCTATAACTTAATCAAGAAAAGTAATTGCTGAATGTAGTGCAGTTAAAGTTATTCAAAAAAACAGATTTTTTCCGTTTCTGGCTCTGAAAGAAGCGAAAATTCTTGTCAATGAACTGAAACATCACGAAAAGCTAACTGAGGACCATTCTATTGAGCCTCAGATCTTCCCTTTGGTTGTAATGTCACAGGACTTTTTTCTCTAGAGTTTTTTGTTGAAGATTTTTGCTAGTATGATAATTTTTTGAAGTATTTAAGAACGAGGCGACTTGAACCGAATCAGGGTTATATTAATGCAACTCTGAAAATACTACTAGTATTTAAATTTGCAGGAATACTGAAAGCTATTGTGTTGTACACAAGTATCAGCCAAAAATACGACACAAAGTTTTCTTAGAAATCGTCAATGACTTCCTCTTCATTTTCTTTTTCAGCATCTTCTTCCTGGCCATACTCCTCATCTTTTTCTTGTTTCTTATTGTCTTCTTCTTTTTGATGAGCTTCTATCTCTTCATGATGATCTTCCTTCTCTTCATGGTAATCCTCGTTCTCTTGTTGGTGATTCTCTTTCTCTTCTTTGTAATTTTCCTTCTCTTCGTGGTCGTCCTCTTTCTCAGCATAATAGTGCTCTTCCTCTTCATGATGGTTTTTTTCTTTTTCATCGTTTTGCTGCTGCTCCTGCTGGTATTCAGACTGATGAGATCCGGCTTTTTCATTGTGATCGAGTGACTTTTCAACAGGGTCTTCCTCTTTTTGATGGTCTTCTTCTGGCTTCAAGTGTTGCTCTTCTGCCTCTATTTGATGCTCGACTACCTTTTCTTCTCTATCCTCTCGCCGACTGGTCTCTTTACCCTCTTGCTTATTTGATAGATATGACACCTCTTTCTTTTCATGAGCACTCTTTGGCTTCTCCTCTTCCTTTTTGAACGCTGGATTGCTTGTGTAATCTAAGCTATCATCTGCTTCTGGAATCTCCTTCTCAATGTCAAGGTCATCATTCCTTCGTGTTGAGTTGTCCTTCTGCTGTTTCTGAGGACGCTTGAGACGCTCAACTTCTTTAGGTTTCGCCTCCTGAACGTCCTCAATCATTTTTTCTTCATGATTGAGATCTCTCTCTACGATATTGTCAGCCTTTGGATGTGCTAACTCACTCTTATGGAAGTCTTTTAGAATATTTCCTGTATCTTTCACTTCCTCCTCTTCCTTATTAGCTCGATTCCCCTTCCTCTGATCGTGTGAAGTTATTGAGTCGACTTCTGTTATCTTGCTCTTCTGATAAAATTCCTGTTCATCCTCAATTCCTGAAATGACAGATATTTTAAATCAAGCAAATTTGTAAGTATACTTTGATCAGAGAAATTTTCTTCTTGATCAATAATTATCATATTTCCTTTAAAATGCAGCCGTTCAACCATGCCCGCATAATCGTACTCGAATTTCTTGATTAATTCCTCACCTGTCAAAGAATTTAATATTTTCTTACTAATATCTCCTAAATAAACAGTTACCTTCTTCTTGAGAGCAGGTAAACATCTTCAAACCAGCTCTGTCTTGGTTGGACGCAACAATCTTGAAAAAACTAGATGTATTTTGTTAGAACCGCCACATTCAATTGAAGAGGATGGTATACCGATGCTGAAAATAAAATTGAATAAAGAATTTGTTGAATCCAATCGTTTTCATTGTTTGGTACAAGATAGTTTTTGCAACCTTGGATGCTGGCAATTCGTCTCCTTTCATCATGGCCTTCGTTCCTCTTGATAAAGCTCTTGGGGCGGAATTCTTTGCAGTAGAAGAATCTTTAAAGCGATCATGTCTAGATAAGAGAGAGCGGTTAATATGAACGGCATTTACAGAGTGTTGTGGAAAGGTCAAATGGAGGTCTATTATCAATATGAGGAAGCTCCAAACTTTGCAGGCCATCTTTTCCCTGATTTAACCAGCCAAAAAAATATCATTATGGAAATGAAAAATCACAAGAACTTTACATCGCTGAACTGGCTTTTATACTGTGAACGTGAAGGGCTGGAAGGCTTGAAAGGATATTGAGACATTGTCTTGAGATAGTATTCCTGTTTTTTCCGACTTTCAGACCATTCAGCTCTACTATAACTGGATTTCTGTTCTGAGATACGCTTGATCATCCATTGGTTCTCTATTGTGATTCTGACGAGCTCTCGCTTACGTTGTTCGCGATTGAGACTTTTTATTCGGAATTCCTTTTGCGATGTGGTTAGAGGATGATTCATAATATGAGTCAGTCTCTCGAGAAGGATCCTATTCTCTCTCTCGATCTCGAGATTTCTGTTTTCTTTCAGCTGTTGACGCTTGCGATTATTTCTTAGTGATCCAAAACTAGCAGGCATTTCTTGGTCGATTGAACAAGTAATCTCTTTCATTTTTTTCTCATGGAGTTGTTCTTTCCTTTCTCTCGTCTTCTTGGCAATGATCTTGTTCGGAACTGATATTGCTCGTTTCATTCTTAATTATCTCCGTTTCCTTTTATTTTATTTAGAGCGATTTGAAGTCTTATGCGAATATCAATCGCGTACTTATAAAGAAGGTCTTAAGGCTATATAACAACAAGCAGATGAAACTTCCAAAATGACTATCCATTTTTCTTCTAAACTAGTAGGAATTGTAGCAAAGGAATCTCGATGAATTCGCATGTTTCTTCATTAAGGATAATCTAAAACAACCGTTGCGAGATAACTCCCAAGAATATATCTTTTTTTGTTAAATAAAATGTAGTTTCTTTTAATTCAGAAAAAAGAAAAGAAACCGTGAAATTCATAAGAACTACCTCAAAAAATGATGATTTAAAAGTCATCTTCTACATATTGTTCTTCAAACGGCACTAAGATTACTTCTGACTTCTGTTTAAAATATTTTATGATATATTGACGCATGCGATTCGCAGTTTTCTATAGCAATTTAGTTTGGAAAATCAGAAATAGCTTTTTTCAATTTTCCGATCTAATGTTCTCTGAAAGTCTACAACCTATTTAATCTGAATTTTTCTTCCTCCACTAATAATTCTTGTTAAATGAAGCAGAAAATCAGATCAATAATAATAATGGTATTGAAATCTTCTTGCTTTAGATTTTAAAGAGGGATGAAAAAAAAGCTCTTCTCATCATTTCAGATATCTCAGAAAATTGATTTTCGAGACCATCTCAACGGTATCTTTGCTACGATGACTTTGATTATGTAATGTCACAATAAAACACGATTCAACGACATCATTGAGTTAGCAGCATGCTTAATATGAGTAATTGTGGTCTAATTCGCTGATATTCGCGGTTACAATGTATCACTCTTAATTTGATTACGGAGCAAATGAAATGCCTTTCAGGAAAAGTATTTCATTGATAAGTAAAATTATTCTGAAAATTGCTTTGAGTGGATGGACGAAAACCCAAACATCTTTAATTTAGAGGAGAAAGTAACAATCCATTTGACAAGTTATTCATGTATCTTTCTCAATTGAAATACATCCCCATTCACAAATGATGAGTTAACAATCAATGTATTGTATCTATTCCTTGATTGATAGAGGTGGTTTTTTCATCAAGAATTCTCCCCCCCCCCACATTGTAACTTTGATCCAACCAGCTCAAGCAAGATACATGCAGAATATCTCAATTTACGATTAAAGCATGTAAAATAAATTAACTTCGAAAGTCAGAATGCAACCTTTTCCCAAAAAATGCCTTCTGTAGTTGCGGTCCTCACTGCTATTCGACATAGGTCTTGTATATATGCCATAGTTCTTACAGCATAAATTGTAAAGATGTATTTTCTAGAAAGATCATCCATTCTGGAGAGAGTCTCAGCAATCGTATGGAGTCCTTTGATGATTAGAATGGCCTTTGTGAGTAATTGCCGCGAGTACCTTCGTTTTAGTTACAAGCCTAGACAGTATCGAGCGAATCAATAGTTAGGAAGCTGGTTTACGAAAATTATGTAAAAAAATGGATCTAATGCCATTCTGGTAGATCATCTTCACTTCAACTCTTCCGTTGCGATACTTAACCACCGACATGAAAAAACAAAACAGAAAAATTTAATTTTTCTTTCTCTTGAAGAAAAATTTCTGAAATTAAAGATGAAAGATGGTCGTCTGAGCCATAAGATTAATTATTGGACTGACGCAAACAAAGAATACAGGTCCTTATTCCACAGAGGAACAGACCATCTAGCGTATCCTTCTTTTAATAGCTAGCAAAGGACCATTGATAAAACTCTTTTGAACACGCTGACAGTGTCAAGAAAAAAAAAATTAAAAAAATCCAGCAAGTATTTTAAGACAAATAATAATATCTAAGTGATAAATTCCCACCTCATTCTTGGCCATCTTAGCGTAAATTTCCGCATATCATTTTGTTGGGCATTCTCGTCGCATAATTCATGGGGTTTTATGGAGCAACTGCTCATTTTACCTTCCACAACACTTCATCTGACGTTGATTATTAGCAAATGTGTTAGCTACTCCAAAACAAACGAGTCAGGTAGATTTTCGATCTATACTGAGCATCAGCGCAACGTATTTTCAGGGTAGAGTCCAGTTAACTACCATTCTATGCTCAAAAAGAAAATTTCCGTAACTCGAGCAACGTCCATAAATTGAGTCATTGAATCCAATTAATAATAGAACATTATTAGAACAGATTCATAAATTCTTAGATATCAAAAGAACTCATGCTGAAAGCTCTGAGCTACGCAAGTCGACGTTCATTCGCGACTTCAAAACCAAATCCATACAACGAGCTGAAGAAAACCCTGACGATTGGTGGCAAAGAATACAAATACTTCTCGTTGCCAGACCTCAAAGACGATAGACTCGGTAAGATAAACTAGATACCTCTCTTGCTCACTCTATTGAACTCTTTTCATTTAGAAACCCTCCCTTACAGTATTCGAGTCCTTCTGGAATCTGCAATCAGAAACTGCGATGAATTCCAAGTGAAAGGTAACAACCTTTTTTGTTTTTCCAATTAAAAGTCATACTTAATAATCAATCATCTAGCCAACGATGTTAAGAAGATATTGGACTGGCACAAGACAAGTAATCAAGACATTGAGATTCCTTTCAAGCCTGCTCGAGTGCTTCTCCAAGATTTTACAGGCGTACCTTGCGTCGTTGATCTCGCAGCTATGAGAGACGCTATGGTGAAGCTCGGAGGAGACCCTGACAAGATTAATCCGCTCTGCCCGGTTGATCTCGTCATTGATCACTCCGTACAAGTGGACTATTCCCGAATTCCTGACGCGAGGCTGAAGAACGAACAAATCGAATTCGAGAGAAACTATGAACGATTCGAGTTCCTCAAATGGGGTCAAACCGCCTTCGATAACTTTTTGATTGTTCCTCCTGGCTCAGGTATCGTCCATCAGGTCAATCTCGAATATCTCGCTAGAGTCGTGTTCGCAAGTAATGGATACCTCTACCCTGATTCAGTCGTAGGAACAGATTCTCACACCACCATGATCAATGGGCTGGGTGTCGTTGGATGGGGTGTCGGAGGTATTGAAGCTGAGGCCGTCATGCTTGGACAATGCATTTCGATGGTGCTGCCTCAGGTTGTCGGTTTTAGACTCACCGGGGAGCTTCCTCAAGACGCCACGGCAACCGATCTCGTCCTCACTGTGACTCAAATGCTGAGAAAGAGAGGGGTTGTTGGAAAATTCGTCGAATTCTTTGGAGATGGTTGCAACACTTTGACTCTCCAAGATAGAGCGACCGTCAGCAACATGGCTCCAGAATACGGTGCCACAATTGGATACTTCCCTATCGACGAAAAGTCCATGGCTTACCTGGCTACAACCAACCGATCTCCAGAAGTGTTAGAAAGAGTTAGGACTTACCTCAAAGCCCAAGGACTCTTCCGAATGTACGATGGATCTCAAAAAGATCCTACATTCACAGGAGATGTGCTCGAGCTCGATCTCAACACTGTGAGACCTTCAATCTCTGGCCCGAAGAGACCACACGATAGAGTGTTGATCTCAGAGCAGAAAAAAGAGTGGAATTCAATCCTGACTGCCAAGGTTGGGTTCAAAGGATTTGGACTAAAGCCTGAAGACAGCCAGAAAAGTATCGATTTCACCTACCATGGAGAGAAATACACTCTTAAGCATGGTGATGTAGCGATTGCTGCTATCACTTCTTGCACCAACACCTCCAATCCTGATGTCATGATCGGCGCAGGACTCCTTGCCAAAAACGCCGTTAACAAAGGACTTAAAGTCAAGCCCTACATCAAAACCTCATTATCGCCAGGATCTGGTGTCGTTAGTAAGTACTACCTTGACAGTGGCGTCGATAAATATCTGGAGAAGCTTGGATTTTCGCTTGCAGGTTATGGCTGCATGACTTGCATCGGAAACAGTGGTGAGTTGGATACAGAAGTCTCGGAAGCGATCACCAAAGGTGACATTTTGGCGGCCGCTGTCCTCTCTGGAAACAGAAACTTCGAAGGTAGAGTTCATCCGCTAACAAGAGCCAACTATCTTGCAAGTCCAATGTTAGTGGTGGCTTATGCTCTTGCTGGTACAGTGAACATTGATTTCGACACAGAACCAATAGGTGTCGGTGCTGACGGAAAAAAAGTCTATCTCAAAGACATCTGGCCTTCAAAGAAGGAGATCACCGCAGCATCCACGAAGGCTGTCAGACCAGAATTCTTTAAAGCCGTTTATGACGCTATCGCCGCAGGTACTGACAGATGGAATAGCTTAGCGGTTCAACAATCAAAGCAATACCCATGGAAAGATTCTTCAACTTACATCCACAACCCACCTTACTTCAAGGACATGACTCTTAAGAATCCTGAATTCAAGCCAATTAAAAACGCTCACGTCCTCGCTAGCTTTGGCGATTTCATCACAACCGATCATATTTCACCAGCAGGTCCTATCGCTAAGAACTCTCCAGCTGCAAAATATCTTGAAGGTAGAGGGGTTCAGCGAAAAGACTTTAACACCTATGGTGCAAGACGAGGTACCCAGATTTTTTATGGCTTACACACAATACTAAATTCGCTTTTTAAACAGGTAATGACGAAGTCATGGCCAGAGGAACTTTTGCGAACATCCGAATCATTAACAAAATGATGGATAAAGTCGGCCCCCAAACCGTGTATGTCCCGACCAAACAGGTTATGGATATCTACGATGCTGCGGTTGCTTATCAGAAACAAGGCGTTCCATTGATCATCCTCGCTGGTCAAGAATATGGTAGTGGTTCATCCAGAGATTGGGCTGCTAAGTAATGAATAATTCCATTGATTATAGAATGTCTAATTTATTATAATCCTGCCTAGGGGACCAGCACTTCAGGGAGTAAGGGCTGTTATTGCTCAGAGCTTCGAAAGGATTCACAGAAGCAACTTGGTTGGTATGGGTGTCCTGCCACTCCAATTCAAACAAGGAGAAAATGCAGACACCCTGGGACTCACAGGCCACGAGCAATACACAATTGATGTCGATTATGATAATTTGAGACCAGGCCAAGAGATCACGGTGCACGTTTCTAATGGAAAGAAATTCACAACTAAATCCAGACTTGACACTGACGTCGAAATTGAATACTACAAGGGTGGAGGTATCTTACCATACGTCCTGAGAAAACTCGCTGCATAATTCGGGAGCTACTCACCAACTCCATGCTCGTCTCCTCTGAAATTAAGTTTATTAAGTTGAATCTGACATCCCAATGTTCTTTAATTTGAGCTTGTATGTTTTACATGGAGTCGTAAAGGTAACGAACTCTGTCGTAGGAATTAAGGTGACTTTTAATGTATGACTGAGTATGGAGAAAAAGATCTATTGCTCATTAATAGACTTCTAATTCAGATAAAACTCATCTTCAAAAAAATATAAAAATTAATTTCAATTAACTATGGAATCAAGATACGATGAGTTTGGACTTGGAACTGACAAAACGTTCCTTAAGCAATGCAAACCCAACGGTAATCCTTGTGAATCAAACCTTGAATGACTCATTGGTATCCAGAGAGATTGATTCTATGTTTTAAAGTGTTCAAAATCAACGAAAGAAACAGAAAGCAAGAAAGGCTCTTAGCAATCACGACAAAATATCTCTACAACACCTCTAAAGCGAGTATTTTACCTCTCTCGCCTTCTGGACCTGACGAATCTTTTATTTTTCTCAAGAAAGCATCAAACGGAAAATTGAAATCGTCAAAATAAAAGGGATTACCATAAGTACTAAATCTCCAGAGTTTGTTATCCACGTCAAAGGCGAATACGATTATCGCTATTATTCACCAGATCGGTAATACTGAGAAGTGAGATGTTAAGGGGCTAATTTTTCAAACAGAAAGGATTTTGTGATCGATGCATTGAATAAAACTTATATCGAGATCACCTTAACCAAAGGAATCCCTCAATTTTTTAAGAATGAAAGTTTACTCGAGAAATACACAACACAAAAACCTGACGTGAAGAAAGGAATTGACCGTATGCCAGTAGACACGGAAATTGTGAGCGAACAATGAAGTGCACACGTGTGATTTATTTTGCTTAGTACTATGATAATGACTCCAAGAATGCTGACCCTGAAAATTTGGAGAGGCTAAGAAAATCAACGCTTTTTTCGAAGTCAAAAGGTATTGAAATTTTTGTGTAAAAAAGGAAGTTCCATAAAATATATTTTATCAAAGACCCTCGGATCGGTTACAGCGATTTTCTTCTTATTCGTGAGCTCGGAAAAGGTGCCCTTGCGAGAGTAGCAGCATTCTTCCTTTCAAAAGCCATATCTAACAATTTACAACAAGGTGTACCTCGTGCAAAAAAGAGACACTGGTGATCTTTTTGCAATGAAAGTGATTAAAAAAACGGAGCTTTTAACTTATAAGAACCACTTGAAAATGTTCGCAAATTTTAACAAAATTCTGCCAAGTTATGTAATCTCCTCTCTATCTTTAGGAATGGCGATAATTATAAACTTGCTTTTGTAGAGGAGTCATCCATTTATGCTGGACCTTGAATACTGCTTCGAAGAAGAAGATAAAATTTGTTTCGTGGTTAAATATATGAAAGGAGGAGATTTCTTTCAACATTTACAGAAGGAGAGACGTTTTTCGGAAGCAGGGTAATTTTTCTTATTCAAAGACCTCAATAAACATGTCACTGTTTAGAGCTAAATTTTATGCAGCATCAGTTATCCTGGCACTTGGTCACTTGCATTCCCAAAAAATCGCTTACAGAGACCTAAAACCTGAGAACATTCTATTAGATGAAGATGGCTTTATTTGCCTCACTGACTTTGGGCTAGCAAAATTGATGGCTGATGATAACAATGTTGATGAAGTCAGCGCCACTCCAGAATATATTCGTAAATTAATTGCTATTATTTGGTTCTACGGGGAATATTTTAGCACCTGAGGTTATAATTGGAGAACCCTACTCTCCTCAAGCAGATTGGTGGAATCTTGGCATTTTGATGTATAGACTACATTCCCACTTATAAATTAATCAAATTTTGCCTAGCTTTGAGATGCTTGTTGGTCTTCCTCCTTTCCATCACAGCAATAGAATTGTGATCTTCAATTTAATACTGGATAATCCTGCGATTTTCCCGGCGCAACTAGATGTTTCCGAATCGGCTAAGCAGCTAGTTCTGAGTGTAATAAAACGACCTTTTAAGTTCAAAAGTTTCAATTTGTTGTTTTTTTCAGCTCCTGACAAAGAATCCAGCTGAAAGGCTCGGAAGTAAAAACGATGTGGAGGAGATTAAAGCTCATCCTTGGTTTTCGGATATCAACTGGGATGATTTGTATTTGAAAAAGGTAGGCTAGATTCGGTACCCTTTTGTTCTCAAAGATCTTTTTTTAGATTGCTAGTCCATATAAGCCTAAAATCCAAAGTGAGCTTGACTCTTCAACTGGAGATGAAGGAAGACCTGACAGTAATTCTACTCCTTACTAATTTTAATAATGCATAATCAATGTTAGGTTTCGTTTCTTTTGTCTCCCGACTTAGTTTCGACAGCAGAGATGACATATAAATTTTTCATTTTCGTGGTTCCTGATTTTTTTTTTCTTGGTGTTAGTTTTGCGAGCGCATTTATTCTATCATTTCACAGGTATGGTCTTATATTCTGCTCACAGTTTTCGGACGTAGTATCATATATATAATATCCAAAACCACATGCAAGATAAGTTTCTTCCAAAAAGCTTTAAAGAAGTGATTAAATGAAGCCCATAAAATAGATTCTATCTTAGCCAGAAGCAGTCTCGAATTGTCATTGTAAAAAACATCTTCATATGTTTTTAAATGGCATTATACCCTCGTGATATCAACTCTAAGGATTTTTCTGAAATCGCTCATGCGGCATTCGGAGGATTTGCACGATCCATTATCTTTGTGCATCTATAATGGCTGCTGGTAATTTAATAAATAGTATAAATTTCAAAGAGAATAAACGTTTTAGAGTGGAAGCCCACAAGCAGAGCTCCTTCTCTTTGTAATTATTAAGCTCATACATAATATTGAGATCAGAATTTCTCTTTTTAACAATAATTTCCACGTGCCTTTTTGAACAGAACCATCTTCAGATAGAAATTTGTTGACAAAATCCGACTGTGAGTAGATTTTGTTGATCAGATCACTCGATTTCATCTATTCACGATTAGATTTCGAAAGATAAAATAAATCAGAAAAACAAGATTCTATGACGTCTGTAGCAGATTTTCTTTACGCTATTGCCGACGAGATAGGCAGACCCCGTGACTCCGTCGTACCAATCATCAAAGCGTAACAATTTGTCTACTTTGACATCAAATGACCTCTGCGAAGTCTGGAAGAAAACTGGTATGACACTGCTGATTCACTCAAAAACATCGACAACGAAACTTTCGATAAAATGAAGGTTCCTCGCAGGCTCGTCGATTTAATCAGAGAAAAATTAAATGGCAAGCCCACTCAGACCTCCAAGCCCAAAAGCGATAACATCATGATGATAGAAGAACCTATCCAGAAGAAGCCCACAGAAAAATCTACTGTCAAAGAAGAAAAAATGCAAATTGAAACCAAACTGAGCTTTAGACCGTTTTTGGAACAACTTAAAAAAGAAACCATCACTAATGAAGCCTTGCAAGAAAGTCTTACATTGCTAGCCAAGATAATAACCAATATTGTCGCAAACCCCAAAAATGAGACATTCCGAACCCTTAAACTCTTTACTAACGCAAAACTTAAGGCAGTGCTTGGGTCTCGCTTGTCCGCGGTCGAATTACTTAAAGAAGTAATTTCCAGAAATTAAAAAATTTTCTAAGGTGTCGATATAGATAGGATTTCAAGACAAAGGAGAAGCTTTTGTTTTACCCGAACAGAAACTCGATATCTCAATTTTGAAAAGTCTTGGCAATGAAATCCAAGATTTTTCTGAGGAAGCAGGTTTCTACTTTAAATGGCATTGATTGAATATAACTTAATTATGATAGAAAGAAAGTCTTTCAATCCTTACCAAGCTTCATTCTCAAGCACTAGTCAATGTATATAACTTTTTAATGTGCTGCTTTTCTCAACTAAATCTAGTGAATATGGCAGAATTTGCAAAAAATTCAGGATCTGAGCTGGGATCCTATCCAGAAAAGCTGGAGGAATTGAAAAGGAAACGGGAGGTAAGAGTGATGTCGCTAAGTCAAAAGGTGTAACTCCTACCGCAAAGGCTATGATAAAACCGGTGATCGAAAACAAGGAAGCCAGAATCTTCACTTTATCTGAAGATAAGAGCATAAGTAAAAGATTTCCTACACTTTTTCACATGAAACTTAAATTGCATATTCTCACCAGGAGATTTTTCAGACCAATCTGACAAAGAAGAGGACCCCACCAGTGATGAGGCACTGCTTAAGGCGGAGATGCTGAAATGGGCAAAGGTTGAATGTTGTTAAAAACAACTTGCCTGATAAGTCTAATTCTAGATGATGGAAGAATCACAGGCTTTTAGTTCACGAAGAAGAAAAGAATTCGAAGAGTTAGTCAAGCGTCCAATTTTCACGGAGACAGCTATCAGAGTCAAATTTCCTGATGGAAAGATTTTAGAGGGCAAATTCTCACCAAAGGAGACACTGAAAAATCTGATAGATTTCGTAAAAGAGGTAAAATTAGAGATAAAGTGTGAAAAAGCTTGACTCTATTCATTCAGCATCTCGTTGATCCAACTTGGAACTTTTACTTATTCCAAACGCCTCCTTTCAAGCGAGTGACTCAGAAAGACTATAAACAGACTTTTGATGAGGCTGAGTGTGTTCCATCGGCTATATTTCATTTCGCTTTTGAAGATCGAGGTAAAAAGAATTGTAGAGACAGTATTATTAACGGATAAATATTAGATACTGAAGCGCACGTGAAAGAGTTCGTCACCTTGAAAAAGAAATAGCGGTTTTAATGATAACCAGTATAGTTATTTGCTGTTCAGTTGTTGCTTGAAATTTGGATTACTTGTTAATAAAATTAAAATGCCGTCTTTGATTTAGACAATCTTCTGACCCAAAAAAAAATGATTAACAGACCAATGAGACGCCCAATTTTATCGAAACAGATATGAGTAATAATAAAAGAGTATGATTAAGGTCATTAAATCCTGCGCGTACTAATTGCACATTGCATTGCTGATATACTAAACTATCGCTTTTTTGTGATAACAAAAGTACAGTAGCGATGAATATGTACTGGACGAACAATAAGTAGCTGATTTTGAGAGATAAAATCAAAAATCTTAATTCCAGAAGCTACGATCATTTATTACTGACAAGGAATTTCTACAAGCCTCTCAGCAAAATGTTATCAAAGGAACTCTTTCTTTGTGGAAGAATTCCCTAACTCCATGACATTAGCTCGACCCAACAATAAAGGGTGTTGTTTATATATAGTATTGGAACATCAGGACACTCATATTAGGGTATCCGGGAGCTCTATATTTTGAGTATCTGTAAGCACAAATTCTCATCCGTTGAAGCCAATTGACATAGTAGAAAATTGTAAATCTTGGTTTATATCTGTTCTTTTTGAAATGCATTTCCTCGAGTGGCTCAGTTATTAACAAAATCTTATACACGAGAAAATAGACGAGTACCCTGTTAATTGCATAAAAATCAAAACTATTAAAGTGAATATTTCCAACTATCTAGGTTTCCCTGCGAGTTCTTGCTTTCAACCAAGAAGTTCCTTGTTCCATCTCTTTAACTATATGCTCATAGTTGATCATTCTGAGGAAGGGCAGCGGTACCAGCAGAGAAACGTTGGTTATGACAACCAGAATCCAAAGTTTATCGAAATTCGTACTCGTAATTCCGAGGAAGTAAGCGATTATACCACCTAGCTGCGACGAAATCATTCCTCCAAGACTCAACGTTGCCATCAGCAACGCATACATTGTTCCTTCCATATCTTTGGGGCACATTCTGCAAGCCAGCACGAGCACTGGCACATAATTGACCTCTCCAATTGACTCAATAATGACGCTGTCTCCGATACAGAATAACTTATCAGGAATGCCAAGATACTTATTCCATCTTAATACGAGGAGAATCTGAGTCGAACCTAGCGCTACACAGAGGAGCGTCGACCAGAATAAGAGCTTATCGAAACGGATATTCTTGAGGTACTTGTTGTAGAGATAGACTCCGAGCAGACATGCAATCGAATTAGCGAATTTGAGCTTTCCCATAAAATTGGGAGCAAATCCCAACGAATTCGTATAGAAGTAGAACATTGTGCTCTGGGATGTAGGAGTAATCATGAAGAGCAGTAAGAAGACTATTGGTCTGAAGATAGCAGGCTTCCTCACAAATTCTACGATGCGACGCCAAGTATTTTTCGATTGAATCGTATAAATGTTTAGTTCACTGTGCAACTCGACATCGGTTTCTGCTCCTTCGTACCGAAATCGGTCAGTTTCACTGCTTGAATCTTCTGTTGATTCTTCATTTGGGAAAGGATGACTAGGAATGTCTTGATATGGAACTTCCCGGCGGTTCGTGGCATTCCTACGCTTTTCTCGCATGATAAAAACACCGACGGCAACGACGAGAAGCGGCAAAGTTCCAGCGATGAGAAACACTGCATGCTTACCAATGTATTCTAGCAGGTATCCACTGAGATACGCGGTCGAAATAACGCCGACATATTTCACTCCAAAAAACAGTGAAACGTTCTTTGAGGCTTCGGCTTGCTTCTGTTCCTCACTGACAAGTTCTTGAGCTTGGATTTCTTGTGCAGACTCGACCAGAAGAGCTTCTCCAATCACATTGTTAAAGGCGATGCAAACTTGGATCAGCACTAACATGAGAACACCGAGCCATTTGTTGTGGACCCACGTTGCGATGGAGAAATAATAGAAGAACTGAAGGCTGCCCCACAGAATCAAGTACGATTTCCTTCGGTACCCAAAGAATGTCACATTATCAGAGATGAGTCCCCAAACCGGCTTTATCATCCAGGGCAGGCCCGTCAGGCAAAAAATGAACGAAACTTGGACAGGGCTGAACCCAAAATCATCTTTATACAAATAATTGATCGAAAGATCGGCTATCTGGTTCATTCCTTGAACCAATGCTACTGTCGCAGCCACGATGGTGATAGGTCGAAGGCCGAAAAGAATCACATCATTTTGGTGCTTGGATGGAGAGGCCTTCCAAGGTTTTGAATTATTCTTCCACGAAGAGAAACCCATGCAAATTTTAATTCTAATATTCTAAACTGAATATTTGCTGGCCGATCCTCCCCTTGAGCTAATAAATAGCTTTTTTTAATAAAAAACGGAAATAAATTGCCTGTAAATGAGAAATTCCGTTACTGAACTAGCCGAAATTCTCAGTTAAATTTTTTAATTCGACCAAAATCAATCATTATCAGTTCAAACACCGCAAATAGCCCGTTTTTTTGCTTGATTATGAACATACCGATAAAAATAGAGAACCAGTCCAATAAAAAATTACTAGTCATAGCCTTGCCTAAGTTTCATAAATTCTTCCGGTTTCCAACTCGACTGTGATGATTGTCCTTTCATTCTCTTGGCCCTTTCTTTGTCTTTGATCGGTTTTCGTACACCACCTTTCTGATTTCCTTTTCCACGCCGTCCGCCTTTGGCTATTCCATTCGGACGCGAAACTTTTTCAGTGAATCCCAAACCAGCTCGCTGCGGAACGTGTCCACCTGATTCTTCTTCTTGTTCCTCTCCGTCATCGTCTTCTTCATTGTCTTCGCCTTTCATTCTCATACTGCGCTTTGATTCTTGCACAACTGTTTCAACTTGAGCAGATTCATCTCCTGCGAGTCTTCTCAGCTCCATGTAATTCACAAAATTTTCATATTTTTGAGATTTCGTGGTTTCGTTAAGCTCGACCAGTTTTTTCGAAACCTGCGCAGGCTTTGCGATGACGGCATCTTGAGTTGTCTTTTCCTGTTGCATTTTTGAAAGGACCTGTTTCCTCAACTGCTCTTCTTCGATTAATTTAGCATTCTAATAGAAATATAGCTTCTATTTCTGAAAAATGATTGAAATTTGCGATTACTTTTAAGAAGTCTGGAGTCTGGGGTTTAGTGAGAACATCATCAAGGCTTAAAGGTTGATTTTGTTGAGCCTTCTGTTGCTGTCTACTTTTGCGTGATGAAAACTCAGTATTCATCATCTGAATTACAATTCAATAAGGATTTAAATTTTCTTTACGAGGAATTTTTTTAGATTTATAATAGGACTGTTGGCCTATATTCGAACAACAAATATTTGCTAAAATATTTTTGTTTACTATGCAATATTTTTCCTTAGCTTTCTGCCATTTTAGTCTTAGCTTTCAATTTAACGCTCTTGATTTGTATTCGAGTCTGTATTTCATTTTGAGTGCATGTTAAGTGTAGTTGTAACAAATATGCTCTTTTCGAATAGGAAAATTAATGGGCTCACTGAGGCTCAAAGAAAAAAATTATCTATCCCTCCAAGTAAGTAAGCATGCGCTTTGAAAATCCCTTTTGCTAACTACATATCGAATATCGATACCAAAACGTTTTAATTTATTATCTAATTATTTTTCAAATCAGTCTTTTTGCCTTAGACTTTCGAATGGCACATCTACCCCGAGACGTCATCAACTGGATTGATGGGCTGGATCTTGCATACTCAATCCGAAATGTTCGAAGGTAAAGTCATAAGACTCTATTTTTGTGTTGATCTGGATATTTAGGGATCTCTCGAACGGATTCATCGTTGCTGAGATAATCAGCAAGGCATTTCCAAAAGAAATCAACATCTATCAGTTCTACAATAGCATGAAGATTGCCCATAAGATGGACAACTGGGATCGCATTGCTAAATGCCTGGCAAAGCATGATTTTATACTCACACAGGAAGAATATGAGCCGATCGTGAATTATGCACCTGATGCTGCTATGAAATTCCTCAGAAGGTTATACGAGTATTTTACAGGACGCAAGTTCATCGAAACCGCTGAGAAAGGGCCAGATCTATACAAGATATACCATTATTTGAAACCGACAGCTGCAATGCTATCTCGTGACCGTGAACTAGTCCGCATTGTCGATGAGCACCAGAAGCGAGCCAAGATAGAAACCACAATTCTTCAGCATAAGGTTCAACATAAACAAGATCTCCAACAAATAAGTACAGACTCTCGCCATTTTTTCAGTGGAATGACTGTCTTATTTTTATCTTTTCAGACATCATGGGCTACATCCAAGAAAAGCGAATGAAAGCACAGACACAGAAGCTCATGGAGCAACAGCAACGACAAAATAGCATTACAAAGGCAATCGAAGTGCAGCAAGCTCAGCAGGAACCGAAAGAGATCAAGTTGCACAGTATGAACAGCTCAACGAGCAAAAAAACCAAGGAGGTAGATATTATTTCATCTTTATGAGCAGAAGGAGGGGTTAATCCTATTATTCTTTAAGGCACCAACAACAATAGCTGAGGCTCGAGGAGTCGTCGAATATCTGAACGACACCTTCAAAGAGATGATCGAGAAAGATCTCTATTCAATTCTTGTCAAAGCTGAGATAGAAATTAATGAGAAAGACAAGACTACCAAGATGCCAATTCAGATCGCCTTCGCTTTCTTAAAAGACCTGACTGATTTGGCTCCTGATGAGACATCTGCATTTGTTTCAGCACTAAGAGATCAAGTAATTCATCATAGATATGCTTCAAAAATAAAATCTAATCACCTCTATTGCATAGATCTCTGAGATGGTTGGAAGATTGGAGAACAGCTACTCTGACTTCAAGAAATTTTTCACATTGTTCTTGGAGCCACTGACCTCATTACACTACAAATCGACGATTTTCTCGAGTAAATTTGATGCTGAGATTATTTCTAAAGAAAAAATCTGCTAGATTTCGTTGAAATTGTCAAAGCGGTTGGTTTAGAACTGCTCAAATTGGATCCTTCAAATATCCAGACGATGTTTGAATCGATCGCATTAGGTCCTCTCACGGAATTAGTTATCAAAATTCCAAACAAGCGTGAAGCTATAGCTGGAATTTTGTTCAGTTTCTGCAGTTTTGACTCATATTCGAGATACAAACTCCTCAAAAAACTGAAAGAGAAATGTGGAAATAACAGCACCATATTCACTGCTATGTTGTCGATCCTTGTCTCATTCGATTACGAAGAAGATTTTTCTGATGATCTTTATAACTATTTCTTCTACTATGCTATCCTGGCTCTGGAATTCCCTTCACCAATCACTAAAGCCCAAGGACTCAAGATCTTCAGTGAAATTCTTCACATCAACTTCGTTCCCATCCTCGAAAATATATGTAAGACTATTTTTGTTCCCATTGTATCCTCAGTATCACCCAAACAGATAAATTTGAGAACCTGATCAAGGATGGTTGGTGGGAAATCAAGGCTCTGATCTTGATCATCTGCAGCAGTCTTCTCTTATATATTCACCGAAGGAAGGAGCTACAAAATCGGCCAATTTCTGCCCAAGACCAAGAGAGGGATGGCCTCATTGCTGCAATAGAAGAGGAGCAGAAAGAAGATCTTGATGGTTCAAGACAGCGAGAACTAAGCGTTGAAAATCCTAACGAACAAGAGCAGAATGATCAAGAGCAGCCCGATCTTGAAGCTGAGACTGCTTTCCTGCTGAAAATTATTAACACAATATTCGAAGCCAACACCAACCAGAACGTTCTTAAAGTTGGTAAATGAATTTTTTTTGTCTCAAACGCATGAACACTTTATTACATAGGTTTGATCTACATTGCGAATGTACTGAATAAATACCCTGACCTTTGCGATCGCTATCTCGAAATTCTGCTGGTCGTCTCGACTGAAATCCGAAACTCTGTGCTCGAAACTAATCCAATTCCAGGCTCAGAGGAAGGAACCTTGGTACTGGGTCCTAATACTTTCAAGTAATCCTCTTGAAAGAACTGGATTTAACTTCTTTATCTCACATAGATATAAACTCACAGGAGCGCCTTTAATGTGGAATTCTGTTGGCATTGCTGAATCTATTGAGAAGTTTGTACAATCAAGCAATTTATACAATCTCAATAAAGAACACGTTGAAATCTTCGCTGGATGTATGGTCCAACCACTGAACCCAGAAGACAGAGACATCTGGTTCAGAATTTATGAGAATTTGAAGAGTTATGTTTTCATCGGTCTCTGTGACACAGAACTATGCACTCTTTGTGGTGAAATCTTGAAGAAGTTTATAACGTTTGAGGCCCTAACAGATGACGTTTTGGCTGTAAAATTTCCTTCATTGTGTCCTCTTGTTAACGTTTTGTTTCCCAATATAGTCATCTCGAGTCATCTTCTACAAAACTCTGACTCTCCTCTATCATCCTGATACGGAACAAGCTTGCAAAGACAACCTCCTTGAATTGTTGGAGTACCTTCAAAACTTGAATGTCGAAAAATTCAAGGAGTACAATTACGAGATTCTCAAGGAATTCTCCGAGAAGAATAAAAATCAATTCCTTAAATCAAACCTCGTCGATTTCATGAACAACGTTGCTAAACAGAGACGCCGTAAGCCTTTAACTTCCTTTCTAAACTCAGCTAACAACTTACTACTTTTTATTTAGTCAAGCTCTTTGGAGATCCAGTGGGTTCTCTTCACTCTCACTAGGAATATGGCTTTGGAAGTTTTAGAATTCAAAATTCTGCATATATAATTATTCAGTGAGAGAGCATCTTCACATATTTCTTGTAGTGAGCTTTACGGAAACTTACAGCTGTGTCAGAGCATGAGGATAATAAATGATATTGAATCTACTAAGCATATAATAATTGCGTGCAGTATAACTAGGAATTATTGAAAATGCTTGGTGTGTTAATTAACATTAAGAAGATTCTCAGAAAGTCCTTCTCCATGGGCTTTGTCGAGATCCATACTCATTGGCTTATCCACCTTGGTATGCTGCTTCTTTCGGTGTAGTTTAATACAGAAGCAGCAAGTTACCTCTTCTTCAACCTCGTCGCTAGGTCTCCTAAGGGAAGTCTGACCAAAGTTTTGGCTCTGATAAGCGGTGCTCATTTGGCCTTTAGAACCAATCGGCATCCCATGATCGAGCATGGAGTCAGACTTGTCTTTCACATCCTGGAATTCATCGACTCGGTCCATTAAGTGCATCAGAGGCATCGCATCCGTTTGGATGACGGCTCGAGAATCCTTTTCTACCAAGGTGAATAACTGCAGGCCTGTCTGGTTCAAATTCTGATCCTCATCTAATGCTGTTTTGTTTTATAGCTTAGAGCAAGCAATTTAAATAATGAAATATCGTACCAGGGTAATCTGATTTAGGACGCCCACTTTTCTTCGCGGAATAAAGATCGTAGAGGCTAGGACTCAGATCAAGCTTGTAAGTTGATTTCATGGCGAGTTCTTGATTAAAGTAGGGAATGACTTTCTCGATTGCTTCAATAACGGTGCAGTTCCGAGGGAGCTCTACCATTACTTGATAAAGACGATCATTTTCTTTTTTAGAGATCCAATAGAAAGTGTATTTTGAAAATATTAAGTTCTAAGTAATTGATAAAACAATTAGACATCAAGCCATTGCGAATGTAGTCTACATCATCATCTTGTGACCTCTCCAAGTTTGTGTTGCCGTGCTCGTTCTTCATAAACGCTTCAGAGCTCTCCTGATTAGCTTCTATACAAAGAAACACGATAATGCGTACAAAAATATTCAAAATACTCTGCTTCAAGTCTTCATTCTCATTGCATGAATATAGCTTGAAACCTGAAGGCTCGGCATCATTCTTGGGGGCATCTAAATTTGCTTTTGGGAGTTCATCCATTTGTTTGGAAATTTTTTTAGTTCTCAGATTGACTTTGTTTTGCCAAATTAATAAATCCGGTATTACTGGCGAAACTAGCTCTACTATATCAATTGGATTTACTGTATCCTGAGAAAATTTTTGATTTGGAATGAAGAGGAGATTTCATTCCAGAAGTCTGAAGAGTTGTGAAAGTGTATAAAATAAAGAAAGAGTGTTATAGAAAGGCATTCTTATCAGGCTGCTTGGCATTGCACAGAATGCCCAGCCAATCAATCAGTCCGGAGGAGCGCTTAAAATCAATTTAATAAAAGACAGCATTTCTCGAAGGATACAGTAAATAAGAAAATGAGAAACAGAATAACATCTGTAAAGGAGTCTTGGGAAAACTTGAATTAGTCCATTGCCACACTCTTGCTCTTTAGGTTTGGAGTAGAAACTTGATTGCTGGTGGGATTGATAATCAAGAAGTTCGAGTAAGCCATTAATTTGTATGGATCTGTGCGATGTGAGTTTGAGAGTTCAAGTTGAAATCAAGGATATTATCATTTATCTCATTTATCGAATTTTTCATCATTCAAAAAATGAAATAATCGTCGTCAAAGCGAGCCACTACATCCAGCCGAGATTACAAACAACTTTTATCCTCATATCTACTGAATATTATACATCAAGGTACCTCGACGTGGGTATTATTCATTGACAAAAATTCTGAGTGTAATTTGTGGTTTTGCCTATTATGCTGTTTGCTGGTTCAACAACATCTAACATTTTAAAGAATTTTTCCATATTTCGACGAAGAGCGCTCAGATATCTCTCATCAAATTACCATTTCCATTGGCAAAATATACATGCAAAATTTTCTGGAAGTGAAGTTCCGATGAAATGAAAAGTAATGAAGAAAACTTTAAATCATGTGCAGATATACTACTAAACTAGCTCCTCATATTACCCTCATATGCTGTGAAAGTATTTGCTACGATGCAAAAAAGAATTTGATGCAAGTAAAGATCAAAATTCAATTAGGTATTGATATTTTTCAACTTGCAGTACATGCGATTAAAAATAAAGCAATCAAACGCAAATTTTTTGCTTCGTGTAGCTTGCATAATCTCATTTATTAAATGATGATAATAATACGTTTCTCTGCTATTTTTTTTGATCATACAAACATTGATATGACTTTTATTAAAGATCTACGTAATTATGCTTCTACTTCTTGGGAGGATTGCTCATCATGGCGACAAACTCAGCATAATCAATCTTTAAAATCAAGTCAGTCCAGGAATTTGAAATCATGATTTTTTACCTCTCCATCTCCGTTTATATCAGCTTCTTTGATTAATTCATTCCAATATTCATCATCTTTTGTACCAAGCATATCATTACCTATTGGTTACGAATAGTATTAAAGCCTTCCTACCCTCTTAAATAAAATTACTTCCCAAGACTTCTTTAAGCTCAGCGGAAGAGATGGTTCCATTGCCATCTTTATCAAACATTTTGAATGCAGTATACAACTTTTCTTCTTTCAAGTACAAACCTCTCTCCATTGTTGCGGCCAAAAATTCTATATCGCACGCCATAAGAGAATGACAAAGAAAAATATTACCTGTGTAATCCACTCTACCGCTCTTATCACTATCCAAAGTAGCCATGATGGTCTGCACTTCTTTTGGATCGAAGTCAGGTAGTCTACTAAGGCCTATCAACGTAAACAATTATTTCCTCAGTAATGTAGGAAGTTGAGGCTATACCTTCGGTGAGCTCTTCAATGGTGAGTGTACCATCACCATTACTGTCAAGACTAAGGAAAATCTTGCTCAGCTCGCTGATTTCGTTCTCCGAGAGTTGCGAAGCCATAAATGACAGCACAGCCTTCTTCAGCTTACAGGTATTCATGAAGTTTCGTAACTGGCTGATGTTCAATGATTTAGCAGATTTCTTATCAATCTTCCTCTGAATCCATGGGTGTTCGATGATTTTCTCAGCAGTTAGTCTCTTTTCTGGCTTGGTAAGCATCTTTGTAATCAGATCTTTTGCTTCATCGGTAACTCCTTCCCATTCTTCTCCTAGAAAATCAAGTCCACGTATTAGACACATTCATCGTAATTGAGATCAAGTATTCACCTTCAAAACTGAATTCTCCTTTGCTCACGGCCTCAAGAATCTCACGGTCGGACTCTCCGTAAAAAGGCGGATATCCACACAAAAGAATGTAAAGAATGACTCCTGCGGACCAAATGTCGCAGGACTGGTCATACTTCCCTTGTAAAACCTCAGGAGAGATATAGTATGGCTAAAACATTTTCAAACTTTAAAAAAAAAATAATTAGAGAATAGATACAGTTCCAGCTTTAGTCGTCATCGTCTTCGAAGAAGTTTGTGATCCTTCTTTAAACACTTTCGAGAGCCCGAAATCAATTACTTTTAATGAAGAGTCTTCATCTTTGCTGAGGTAGAGGAAATTTTCAGGCTTCAAATCCCTAATTGAGTTATATAACAAAAACGTTATAAAAATTTATATACCTGTGTGCTATGTTGAACGTATGGCAGTAATTGATTGCATACATAATCTGCTTGAAAGCTCTTCTAGCTTCATCTTCTGTAAAATGACCCTTTTCGCTGATTCTATCGAATAGTTCTCCTCCGTTGCATAACCTAATTTTATTTCAAATAATTAGCAAGGGAAGTAAGAAAGCTTTCCATACTCCATAACAAGATATACGTTTCTTGCGTCTTCAAAAGTTTCGTATAGTTTAATGATGTTAGGATGATCCTAAGCATTGGATATAGCAATGTTCAACGAAAGCGTAATATTACAAGTTTTCGCATGATATCAATTTCATTCTTGAAACTTTGTGGATCTTTCACTTTATTCTTGGCAATCGCTTTGATAGCGCGAACGTCCTTAGAAACTTTGTGAACACCACGATAGACTGAGCCATATGTACCACTTCCCATCAACTAGGTATTTTATTAGTTCAAGAAAGTAAAGCGAGAAGCAAGTCGTTTACGTCTGTGTCACTCTTGAAAGAGTATACATCTTGAATTTTCTGTTTGTTCGATTGGATGAACCATTTTCGGCTGACTTTGATGTTGGCTTTATCGACCATGACCTTTGTTATTTAATTTTTTGAATGAAATAAATTAATTTCCGTGGAATGGAGCTCAGGTAATTAAATATTGAGCAAATCCTAATTAAGTTTTATTTATTAATTATTTATTTATAAGAGACTCTAACTGTGAGAAACACGCATAAAGCAGAGTATTATTAGACAGGGAACATGTTATGATAGTAAAAGAGCGGTATTGTGCTAAAGAATTTGCGACTGCATTAGTGACTTTTCTATGAATTTCGCTATTCACAACGTGTCATAGTTATTGACCGCGCTAAATATAATTATTGCCGTTCCAATAAAAATTAATATAGCCAACCATAGGTCGACGTGAATTGGTTCGGATATTGAATCCTTGGGCTCAAAAATTGATACACCATTGCTTTCTGTCCCTATCAATAAGTTAGTTTTACATTCAGCAAACAGTACATTTGAGACTTAAGGGAGCTGGAATAACATTGGAAGATTTTGGAAAAAAAAATCGGGCTCATTATTAGAACCTCATCATTTGCAGTAGAATTGTATCAATATTCACATATCAAGGTTTGAGACATGTCTGGGTGCCTGATTTCAATTAATCATTTGAGAGAGAGAGCTGATAAAAGGACCGTGTCTACGAATTTATGTGTATAAATTTGATTGGATGCGAACTATTTTTCGAGTTAGCAACATTTAAAATTTTAATTTGCAACAATTCAGAATAAATGGAGCTGATTGATTTTAACATTGGCACCATTGAAGAAAACATCCAGGGTCCATGATTGAAACTCTCTCAATGCTATCTTATTTAAGTTAGCAATTGACAAATGGTGTTTGCTTCTAAGGAGTTTTGCTGATAGAAACATAATTTTCGGCACAGAGTTCAACCGCAAAAATTGTCATTTGATTTGATTAAAACACATTGAGTTGTAATGCGTTAGCATGTTCCTTGAACTCTAAACTCTCGCAAAACTGATTGCTACACAAAAGATGAGTAGTTCGCTTTCATTTTTTTGGATTAGCATCATATACTAGAAATGAAATAGCCGAAGAATGTTGATGTCATAAGGAATAAAGTAAGCAGAGAGTTAATTATCATGAGTCTTTATGAGGTATTCCTAAATACATACAGATAAAGTTATGTCACTATCGAATTAGTTGTGGAATATTTGCATTTTACATTCCATTAAAATAAATAGATCAAGGCAAATTTTAATTTCCCAAACAAATGGAAATGTGGAAAAGACAATAAGTTTTTCAAATCAAAAGAAATTAACAATTCATTTTTATCCACAAATATGACGCGCTGGTTATTTTTCAACAACTCTGCTATGAATTATCAGTGTATATCATCGAAAGAACTTCCCAAAACCGACTTTTCCCTTCTCAGGCTTTTCTTTCAAATAAAAATGAAGATGGGCATACATATTCAGACCTATGTGAGCCATTTCAACGCTTGAGAGATTAGAGAATTTTCAAAACCTTACTCTGGCAATTAACCAACATGAATATGAATATTATCAAACTAAAAAAATCATTTCTCATGCATCATGAAACTTAAATATCTACAATTGGCTTGAATAAAATGGAACGAGGCTATTTAGTCTAAATTGGTTATCTCTATGATTTAGAAGCCCATTATTTCAGAATAGTTTTGAATTAATTAACTGTGAAATTTAAAATCAATCGAATAGTTCTTATTCAATCTTGCATCTTGAGAAATTTACGAATATTGCTCAATGTCTAAAAGTTCCCATTACTCTATCATATGGCTAGTTGCATCAATAACTCATACTTAAATACCGATTTAACATATCCCTTTTACTCTTTGAACACAATTTGAAAACTTTTTTTATTTCTACATAACAAAACACTTTGAACACAGATTTTCCATACCAAAACTAATTATTTCATACGTTCACACAAAATACCCTTTACTAAAACTCATGACTGAGAAAACCTTTCTGCCAAGGATATCGTTGAATTGAAGCTGATCTCAGCAAGGTTTTATCGTTCACATTTGATATGGGACTACCGAATGATGATACGAGAAACCTTTTTATGCTGAAGCTTTGAAATTCACAGCAAACAACACTCAAAAATGACAAATTGTGTTTTTGATAGCTATGGAACCTGCTTTAACCACGGTTCAGTTAGTCGGATTAACATGAACAGAAGCAAGTATGCATAAAGCCAGATCAGACCTAAGATGGGTCGCAGCTCGACTCAACTTTAGGTAGGTTACTCAGCCAGCACAATTCAAAATGATTTTATTTGCAAAATCAAATTTTGAATTATTAATTTCATATAATTTGCTACTATTAGTCTGAATTTCCGAAAATTATCAAGGATGAGAATTATTAAGAAAACTTTGTGCGGGTTTAAATTCCCAGTATTTATTGCTCCTTTTCAACAGCAGAGATGGTCGTTTGAATTATTTTTTGTTCATTCCTTAGAGAATGGTACATTTAATGAAAAGTTGAAATACAATTGGTGCTTCTTTATCCAAGATCAGCTGATTGGATGACTCGTCAGAATTAAACAGGCAAAATGAGTATTAATAATTGTGGAACCAATTTCTGGTTAGAAAGCAATTTATTCAGAAACTGCAAAAAGTAGGAATGCTGTTTCTTAAATTCCAGTATGGAAACAAAATAAAGAAGATACAGCTCAATCAAGAAGAGCTATCTTGGGCAAATATCTCTGATATCTTGACCAAATCCTTCTTGATCGGCGAGAAAGATAAGATCAAAATCACCTATAAAGTATTTGTCATTCATTCAACGAATTCCATGCATCACTACCCTCTCTTAAGGATCTAGATAATGATGAGATTACCGTAACCAGCGATGAAGATCTCAAGGAAGCATGCAACCTGTACCTCATGAAGAACCTTATCAAATTCTTCGTTTATTATTCAGGTTCTCGAACACCGTTATAAAATCTAAGTAACATATCTTTTTGTGACAGGGAATGTGAAGTCTGAATCTGATGACAGCGAAAAGATTACCTCAGAGAAATCAGACGTTATTATGCCAGATAGCAAACTCGAAAATTCTCAAAAGCAGGTTCAGAAATTGCAAATCGATGCTAAAGGTGCTCCATAGTTTTGACTTTGTAACTTACAGCTAATAATAGAACTTGAGGACATTTTCACTGAAGTTTTCGCAGAAACTGACATTATTCGCAAAATTCAAGAGAGAGTTGGTGGCTTCGTGAAAAAGACTTCAGTGGATCCTTCAGAGGTCCTTGAATACTCTGTGGAAACAGATTATAACCGCATTTCTCAACACATGATGAACAAAGTTAATGAAATAGTGAATCAGAAATATAAAGATGTGTTGAGCAAGTCCTCTCCTGTTATTGTCGAGCAGAGCTTATCGATCGATAAACAAGAAGAAACTAAAATTAACGACCAAGGCGTTAAACTCTCAACTGTGCAGGAGACACCTCTTGCATATTCTTGTTTTGAGACCGTGTCGAAACCAAATCCTGAATTGAAAACCGAGACAGTGAAAAAAGACGAGGCTCCTAAAAGCACCGCCGATGACCTCAATAAGAGTTTGATGGACTCTTCAGGATTCCGATTTGTGATGAAATTTGAGAATGGAAAGGCAAAGTTTGTTCCTGTTTCGACCAATGAGTCCCAAATGACTAAAATTGAGGAGCAAGGAGATAACTTCGAAAGCCTGAACGAAACACTCGATAGTGTTCCAATAAATCTGAAAAAGACAACCAGCAAGGTAGCTATCTTATAGACAAACTCGTTGTACTTATTTATCATAATTGCCAGAGAGATGATGAGTTTAGTGGTAAGCTTTTGAAAGAGAATATGCATGATTTGGATGATGATTTGCCAGCTCCTTATGACCATGCCAAAGTTCAAAAGGTAACAATACAGGGTATTCCGCTTTTCCCTAATTTTAATCCTACGTATTAGTATGAAGAAGGACTTACTTCTCAGAAATTCGAGAAAATCTGCAAATAAGAGTGAACACTTGCTCTGAGAGGTTTTTGGCTTGCATTTATATATATATCATTCTAAATTCAGATGACATTGATGTGAGTGCATTGCCAAAGTGTGTTAACACTGAATAACAAGAATTAAAAAATTCAGATACTTTAATGGTTGTGTTAATGTGTGATAGTAAAGTTTAGAGTTAGATATGGATACTAAACTTGATGGATAAATAAGTAAGTACAAGCTAGTGCTAGTAACAAAAAGTTTTTGCAGTAGCAAATTTTTGATATTTACCAAGTAAATGGGTGAGTTTCTCTAACATTGGTGTGAGCAGGTTATAGATTTCCTCTCTGAAGAGTAAATAAAGTGATCTTAGTAATTATTCAAATATCACATTGTAGCAGTATTTTCGATTTTTACTATGTACACTTGTAAATACTATTTAGCTGCTACTAAGTATTTAGAAGAGCCTTCATTGTGCATCTATTGATTTCAATTACGTGCATCTGAAAGTAAGCTATTTAGCAAATCACCATAAAGCTTTTTCTTTCTTTCTCATGGAAGTGAGTGTGGGGCTTGGTTCAATAGAAATTATCAGGGTAAAGTAGCTCTTTCTCAAGTGAAACCCAAAAATTTCGAATTGACTTGCTTGTGAAGAAGTTGATGCTTGGTATTCGTTCATTAGAGAACGAGAATAAGCCGTAGCTCTCTATTCAATCCTATCTTGTGTGAAGGATTTTCCACCACACATATCTGATTTGGTAGCGAGAGAAATTGAAATTTAGAAGCCAACTGAGTACATACAAGAGAAAATAATGTTCATAAAAAAAAATGCTTTATTGTTCAGGCCTGTTTTATTTTTGGAGATTTTAGCATTGGTCGAATGCAGTTTTTTCTTTTCACATAATAATATGTGTTACTTTTGATAGGAGCTTCATGACAGTTTTCACTCCGGGTCCATTCCCTTGCAATATTTTTTGTTTTTCTTATCAGAATTTAATTACTTCAGCTGGCTCTAACGTGCAAGATTGAGGAAGTGCAGGCTCTTCTATCAAACCTCACCCTTGGAAAGAATTTATTTAAATAGCGTTGCTCACCATTTTTTAGTCCAAAATTTTTGCTCAAAGGGAAACCAGTCAGAAGATGACTAAAATTGCTAAATTCTTAAACCTCTTTTCAGAAACCTGCTACAATTTACCAAATTTAGGAGGACCCGAAAGATATAAACAAGTCAGACAAACTATTGCAAGAGACTTTGAAAGAATGAATGATCCAGAAAAAAGAAGCTCACACGATAAATATGAATGAGCATGTTTCCTTTGCTGTCCACGTAGACAATGGTGTAGACAAACTAACAGACATCAGTGAAGCCAAATGTCCCTTTGAAAGAGTTAAGGGCAAGACCTTTAAGAACGAATCTGACAAAGAAGATGACAGAAAGGTTCTTGAAGAATACGTTGGATCCGTTATTGACCAACTTCGCGTGATTGCTGAGCTTCAGAAGAGAGATACCAGCAAACACTGATGAGGTAAAAGAAATACAGACCAAGCAGTACAGCTAGGAGTAGCTTGAGATTATAATCGATGCTGATTTTATGGATTCATTAGTCACATACCAGCACTGTTCTTTCCAGCAAAACAAAATAATTCAGCATTTTCGTAGTATCTATATTTGAAATTGCAACCAGCAAAAAAAAAAAGAATTGAACGACGGGCTCTCTCAATTTTTCTCTTCTTTTTCTCTGCTCGAAATCACAACATACAATAAAAAATGACAGTTCTCTTTCTCTTTCTTTTGAATACGAAAATGTTCAAGGACAATCTACCACATAATCATGCATCTTTGGAGCGGTATTGTATTCGTAGATTAGGAATTTCAAACGACAGAAATTTTATTTTAAAACAGTAGAAAATGTTGAGGTCAAAAACTTTAAAGGCCGAGCCAAAATATAAAAACGGAATCTACCACGAGCTCCACGACAAGTTCTTAATCTACGTCTACAAAGGAATCCTTGTATGGATGGGCATCTATTTTATCATTCATTTTATTTATTCTCGCAAAACTTTCAAAGAAATTACAGCACGTACAATTGATTTTGAAAACACAGCGCATCTCCTTGAATATGATGATCTTATTGTGACGGCAAACGATCTTATCCGGAACGCTCTGGCTGTGAGTCGTTCAGTGGTTAGCAATTTGAATCACAATAAATTTGACGCTACAAAAAATTATGCTACACCTTTTGTGGGAAACTACCTCAGCATCAGTTATCCTCAGCTAAACGCATCGATAGAGAACCCGGTCTTTGCAATTTGGAGTACAGAAAGCGCTTCGCTGAGTGATGTTTTGCTAAATGAGGTTTCCTATTACCATCCATTTTGGCGTCTATTTCAGATCGCAAATAAGAGCAAAGGAACGGAAATAATTTACCTCGATTACAATTATTACTATACGAATCTAAAGACACTTGATCTGATAACTTATCAGGACGTATGCATGCAGTCTATGACGGTTACAGAGTGTCAAATATTCTTTAGTGAGACTGCTTGCTTGAAAATTATAGAAAATTGTGCTAATGTAACGGCGTGTATTTTCAAGTATAATAGCAATACTCTCACCTACGACATAAGATGCATACCAGAAATCCAAGATTTCATTTCGAATCATGAAGCAACGAGCGATTTCGAGTTTATACAAACAGCTTCTGCGGGTGATCTTAGGGTGTGCGCTATGACTACTAAATCAGTTGTTTGTCAAATTTTCGAAGCAGACCCAAGCGATTTTAATATACCCCCCAGCCAAACTAACACAAATTTTGTTTCACTTCGTGTCTACAAGGGAGATTTAAGTGCTGAACTGGCCACAATAGTTTCTCCGAGCGCTTTTTCAGGAAATTCGAGCAGTTGCAATGAGCAATCACTTGAGAAGCATCTAGCAACCGTTCTTCAAGACTCAAAGAACAATTATACGAGCTTGAACACCAATGGCTTTGCACTAAAATATATGGGACCTTCGACTTGTGCTTTCAATATTTTGCTTGCTTCTTCTTCAATCAGTTTTGACACATCCTTGATCGACGCTAGTACAGAAGATACTCAAAACGTTCTCATAATAGCTCACAGGAATAGCACGCTCAGTGGATTATTTGTGGGAGGAAAAAAATCGTCGTTCTGGAATTTTATTGTGAGAATGTCGCTCGAAGTTATTGTAGTTCAGACGTTGTGCTATCTCATAATGAGGAAAAGTAAAACCATCGCAGACGAAGTCAGGAAGTTCCTGGAGAAAATGTCAGCGATCCTGCGTAAAATTGAAACGAGGAAAGACTATCGAACTCTCAAGACCTGGATCGAAGAAGTGTCTGTGGAAAAGTCAAGCAGATACAATGAAGGTCGCAGAGGAGGGATCGATATCGTATACGATGCCCGATTGGCTTCGTTCAACAATGATAAAATGATGAGTGGTCATACTGAAACTAGCGAGCTCTTGACCTCAAAAAATTTGCTACAGAAAAAAAATCCCGAGCTGTTAAAGATTGAACAGATGCAAGAGGCGCTTGACAACAACGGCTTTATCCTAAGCGAATGTGACTACATAGTCTTCACCAACATCTTTGATCTGAAAGAGTTGAAATCTGAGATCTTGAATTTTGGGTACGCGGTTACACACCACAAGCAGAGAATGGTAAATGACGTTCGTATCGAGATATTGCTGAAAATGGAGAATATTTTCAGAGAAAAAGCGAACTTCAATGGGCTTGAGATTGTTTGTAATGATATTGTTAAGTGGCACATTGAAAATGGAGACTACTCATTGGCGATAAAAGTTATGAAAGAGATCGCAGAGATACTGGAAAAACGAAAAGATTCGTTGATTCGGAAAAACGAGGAGTATACTGATGAGATGGAAAAAACCAACTGGAAGCTATTTGTTAATTATTATCGAATCCTGAATGTTGTGAAAAAGGATTTGATGTATCTAGAAGATAATCAAAGGACAAATTGGGACTATGCTATGGATGTCTTCCGAAAGATTTTCAGTTTTATTGACGAAATGCAAGTTGAAGGAACAGTTATTACCAAGCTAATGCTCAAGAAAGCGGGGATTTTGGTTTATTTAGGCAAAGTAGGTCATGCGCTGGAAGCGCTATCCGAGACGCAGGAGTACTACGAAAACACATTAAAGAACGAGAAGCTTCAACTGCAATTGAATTATGAGAATAAGATGATCAGCTACCTCCAACAGAAGATCTACCTTATATATGGCAATTTGTACCTCTCATCGAAAGATTATTTCAGAGCTTATCAATATTACATGAAATGTCTGGACCATGGATCGGTGTATACCCCACAAGTGAGAATTCGGTGCCTGGAGGGAATTGCTGAAATACTTAAACAAATTAAAGCTCCTGAATCTCAGCAAGGGCTTATAAGAAACTTAAAAGGCTTCTTCTCTGATACAGGTCGCCGATTTTTGTTTCTTATTGATAGCACACCACCTCTGAACGAGATGCTACCTGACGTAATGTCAATCATCAAGGAATTGTTCTTCAACAAACTGAAAGAGAAAGATCAGCTCGGAGTTTTCCGCTTTGCAGACGACATAGATGAAGTGTTGAAAATAAAGTCATATGAAAGTGTGAAAAATAATCCAATAACAAGCTTCGATTTGATTTATGATAAGTTGAAAAAGCACGCTAATAAAACAAACAGAAATTTCATGCATTCGATCGTCCAACTCCTGGAGCAGCAAGAGCTTGAGGAACTGTCAAGTTCTGATAGCGGGAGTATGGTAAGTAGCTCTGAACGGAGCATAAAACCATGTTATGTTATATGTTTTTTATTTGGGGATGAAGAAACTACAATTTCTAAACCCTTCCAAAAAAGAAGAGTGCGGAGGATAATGACGAATTTCTCTAATAGACACCAAACTGAAAATGTCCTTGAAGCTCATCTCGAGAAAATAGAAGAGTCGTTCCTATATCTTCTGTTGATAGTCATGGACAAAGGAATCAATCCTGAGTCAGAAAAGATAAAGATCTACAAGAAAGCCTGTGAAGCTTCCAAATTTGGAACCGTAATTCTCATAGATCCAACGAGACAAGAAAGTTTTGCAAGCGGGGTTAAAGAAATTTTAGATTTTGTTTAGAAGGATGAGATTTGTTGAAAAGAAAGTAGGAAATATGCTTTTCGATGGCTTTATATTTTTTGGGAATTTTTACTGTCGTATTTTAGATGTGAAATTCTGATCGATATTGATTGAAGAATGACATTCTGATAGTTCAAGAACGGATTTCGAAAAATTCCGGGTTCTATTTGAAAAGCTGAAATAGTAAAGCGCGATGAGTTTATTGAAACCTTTGTAGACTGGAGAGACGAGATTCTTTTATGAACACTCTATTATAATTGGAAAAAAAAAAAGAATCAAAAAATTGCGTGTAATAATCGAATTGTTGTTCACTCAAACTTTTTTTCAAGTCTGCAGACTTTCTACAATTTGAGTTTCAAACAATAATAGGATTCATAAATTAAATATTTCCTTTTGAAAATAGAAAAATTTCGGATATTTGATAATTAGGAACCTCTAGATAATTGATTTTGATGGGCAATAATCCTCTCCTTTATTTTCATCATCCAAA
>ENA-UOTX01000261-UOTX01000261.1-compost-metagenome-genome-assembly--contig:-NODE-261-length-59599-cov-14.919190_pt1 | contig 59599 bp, 24 predicted proteins | sample MGYA00238143_ERZ746982 | MGnify/ENA primary metagenome ERZ746982 (study PRJEB28758, sample SAMN06268862) | compost metagenome | isolation source: single cell | place: USA: California, Emeryville, Joint... | reverse complement strand
ATGATACTTAATTTTCTTGCTTATAGAATACGTACAACCAAGTAGCATTAAGTGATAATATAGTGAAGCATATCGATTTCCTTGAATCAGAACAGAGCCTACTTCAAAGCAAATAATTATGGATAAACAAATATTTTCTTGTAATTGAAATCAAAGAGCCAATTAAAACAATGTTAAGAGCTTTTTTATTTAGAGGCTTTCACTTAGTCATTCTAAAAAATTCATTTGACTGAGAAATAGAAAGACAAAAATAAGGACTTTTTTGCTCTTTTTCCAACTAAATTCTGATTTGACTTTAATGCAAAATTACCTCTCAATGGTTGAATCGTTGCTTTCAATCATCTCTTATCGATCTCAAGTAAATGTCTGAGGCTAAACATGCAGAAATATTTACCATAATGAAAGGAATTGATAAATTCTTCTGGTTTTTCGCTCAGAGCTAATTTATACAAATACTAAAGGGAAATTTGTGAGAGATTCGCTGGACGTTTGATGTTATTGAGCTATTGATGATCATTATTCCAAGTGATTTGAGTAGGATTCTCATTCTTTGGGAAGGATTGCTAATTTCTCGGCAAAACGAGAATCAAGGATTGTCCAAACTTTGATGACATTCACACAAGTAATATTTTTTGATTCGTTTAAGAAAAATATTTCTAACGCCTGAATTATTATTTGTTAGATGATATAGACTGTGTGAGATAAAGTCCAAGCGGTGATATGCTTGAGACTGCTTCAGATGATAAGACAGTGGTGCAATTAGACGTCAAGACTGGAAAAAAGCTTTATACTGGAAAGATTCCAGATAATGGTAACTTTTCATTGCTAGTCAATAATAACAATTTTATCGTTCTTATGTCACGTCAAATCTGTTAGCTTCATTTGAGAAACAATCAATTTCGATGAAGCCATTTGGAAAACAATTGCTGGTCGCATTTAAGAGTGTTTTCTAGCTCTTTATCATCGTGATTATATTTTTATTCTGCATGTATCGATCAGGATTTCAGCATGCATTTCTTCGAACCGAAAACCAAAGGATAAAGTCGAAATACTTCGAGAATACATCAGATTCGTGTAGGTATTAATCGACTTTCCCCTCTTGCTATAATTACTAATCAAAGAAATAAGACTTAACTTTTGAGAATTCTTTTCTATTTCATTTCTGGCTTGCTTATCTAGCTTCCATTAAGTGAACATAAATAAATTGTTATAATTCTCTTAGTTTTCTTCAAACCTAAGATTGTTGAGTGTTATCTCACTTAGAGTAATTATATGGTTCCTTCCAAAAATTTTATTATTTGTTTGTTAAATGACATATTATAGTATTATTAATTCGCATGCTGAGAATTCAAAACTCACAAGCCATATCGTACATATGTTGAAGCTTAAGGCCGATGTTTGACGTATGCCTTTTTTACAGAAGCTAACCAAAGCCTAGCTTAAATTCGTGAATAAGAAAAAATCTTTTTATTTGAAAAGTAGTGGGAGATATATTTTAAGAAGAAAAAAACGACGCTATAACTCGATTCAACTCCTCAAGCTCACCGACCTCCTCTATAGCTAACTCTCTTAGGACAGTTGTAAAACACTATTCATTGGAAATTTATATTTTTTTAGACATATCTCTCATCAGATTGTCGAAGTATTTTACTAAAACTATTTCAAAGGTCAATTCCGTGTCACCCATACTCATCTCTGCTGAGAATATCTAGAGAGTGAGATCAAAATTTAATAATCTAAGTAAATTCGCACAAAATTCGGCTCATTAGAAATTTATAGAGGAATTATGTGATTAGCAATTCAAATGAGCTTGTTCAAGGACGATCGAAGCTGACTATGATGAAATGGAAACTCTTTCTTTGGATCTGTTCTTCTTCTTCGGATTCCATTACACTACTATCAGAAACTAATTTATTATCTGCTATCAGGCTCACCAGCCAAAACTAATCGCTCTCCCTGCTCAACTAACACTTTTCGCGATACTGGATGGGAACTGATGCCTTCAAACTTGTTGAGCAGCCTTGTTATGGTTCTTTCCAGAATATTCTATCAAGTTATAAAATCTCAGTTCGGTTTAGTCTATCTGTTTTATTGGCTTTGTTTAATCAAAATGTGTATGTAGAGATATCATACAAATAACACGGGTTGTAAAAATATAGAAAGCTTTCCACTAAATCTCATTTGTTCGGAGCTTATCATGGTTTGAGAGAAAGTTCCGTTATATATTCAACGTTAAGCTTTCTACTTTTTCCCAGTCTACGGTATTTAAACCTTTATAGAAATGCTTGAGTCGGATTTACCATTCAAACTCATTGAACAAAATATAGTTCACAAACTTTCTAAATCAGCCATTTTAAATGAATAAAATTGTAAAATTATCACTTATCATCCTGGTGGGCATTTTATGCACACAAACGCTCTATGTTCACCTAAAGCCCAACTCCGAAGGCTACTCCATCCGCTCTCTAAAGTCAGGCTCCAGAAGCACCACCCTTTTAGGCGTTTTCCCAAGCGAATTGAACTTGGGATGTGTTAATCTCAACACAATTGCTGACGACTTGACCTCAGCCCTTGAACATTTCTCTGGTGCAAATTCAGTGACAAAATCAATTATTGAAACCACAGTAAAAGTGATAGTCATGGGATTAAAACAATCCAACTACACTAAAGATGTTGCTTCTTCGAACGCCTGCCTTGGGAACTTCGCTGGTTCAGTTGCTACCCGGGTCAGTGAATGCTCAGCAATGCTCTTGCCTGATGATTCAGAATACTCTGTCCTCGCATTCACTGTTCCTGTTCCTGAAGGAGTTTGCTCAGCTAGCCCAAAAACCAAAAAGGCAGCATTTTGCGTTGCTATGGGACAATATCAAGGTCTCCCATCTCTCAGCATCCAAGCGAACGCTGGAGCCCTCTCTTGTCTAGCAACTGCTGGTGGCTCAGGCGTGGGATACGCTCTTGGAACCGCCCTTGAAGCTGGACTTGACCCAGTCAGTCTTGGTGTCTCTCTCACCGATTCATTCGTGAAAAGCACAACTATTTTCACCGGCAAGGTTGAAGAAGTCCAAATTAGTGGTAATTACTATGATTATGCGAGCGTTGCTATTAAACCAGAGAGATTCCATCTTCCAAAAGTCTTCAAAATTTCTGGTTCCGCTACCCGTGTGATCAAAGTTATGGAGAACGCAGCAACTTGGGTGAATGATCTTAGTTCTGTAAGCAACGTCGAGGATGTTGCCAACTTGTTTGGGGACCTTTCTATGCTAGTTGCACTCGAAACCAAAATAACTCTTGCCTTGGCAAGCAAAACTTTTGGATTGCTTCCGAACATAGGACCATATCAATTGGGTCTGGGAACTCTCTATGCAACCACATCACCTATCACCTTAGAATCAGGGCAGAGACTCCAGACAGGTGTCTATACCTACGTGACGGCTAACAATGTTCTACCAGCGCTTATCCCTGGTCTCATAACAACTGTTATTAACAAGGTGGGTGGCCTTATAAACACCGTTCTCAGAGGTTTCGGCATCAATATCTCTGACATTCTCAATAACTTGAAGCCAACGGGGTCCATTAAAAACAATGAGTTCGGTTTCATGGTCAATACTGAAGAAATCGGTCTACTTGTTCAAACCTCGCTTTCAGCAATCACGGCAATCATTCCTGACGATAGCAAGGTGAAAGTTCAATGCAGTTTCAAGTACAACCACACCAAATTCAGCTGCAAATTGGATGTTGCTGCGATTTCCAAATTCTTCACAGGAGTTATCAGCGGAACTGTTTGGGTGATCAAGGAAGCCAAAGAGTTCTTCGATGAGACAGGAAAAGCGATTGCTTTTGTTGACAAGCAACTCGAAGCGTTCACAGATAAAGCTCTTCAAACCACTGCGAACGGCATCGTAAGCGGTGCTATTGTTGTTGCTAGATACACTGCTGAAGCAGCAGCTTGGGCTTCGGAAGCAATATATCAATGCGGTTTTGTAGCAGTGACAGATATTACAATATGCGGTACCATTGCCATTACTGATTCTGCGATATGTGGTTATGAATATGTCACCGATGCTGCAAAATGCGGAGCTGACATCGTTACGGATGCTGCCAAGTGCGGTTCGAGCTACGTGACCTCTGGAGCAAAGTGTGGTTATGAAACAGTTACTGATGCAGCGAAGTGTGGAACTGAAAAGATCACTGATGGCGCGAAGTGTGGATGGGATACGGTTACGGAGTGTCTCAAGAATATCTTTAAAGGCAAATTCAAATGCACGTCGAGAAAGCAAGCTAAATCTTGCAGTATTGCAAAAACATGCCAAATCGAGGCCAGCTGCAACGCTCCTAATACTTGCTCAGTCGCGAGGTCCTGCAATTGGCCCAAGACTTGTAACGTCGCTGGCACATGCAAAGTTGCCAAAGATTGCTAAAAGCGGCACTGAAGCATATCACCAGCTGCTAATAAGCTGAATCTGAACCAAAAAGAAACTCTTCTTCAAATTTCTTGTGTGTTGAGATGAAGCGAGTTTACTGTATCTCTATGCTTTCATATCTTCGCTTTCTAGCCCAGGGATTTGAGAGAAAATTGAGTAAAGAACCATGATACAGCTTCTAAACTCTTTCGAAATGCAGAAAATTCTATTCGAGCTGATTTAATTTAGTGAAATAAAAATAACTCATGTGAATACAATTTTCATCGGGTATCACAGCACTCCTAATGTGGCTTTTTAAGGATTTAGATTAGTGGCATCCCTCATTAAGTCAAATCTATCAATAATTTTCAGAAGAGAGTCTAATCCCTGAAAATCTGTTGGAATTTGTTGATTAGCAATTGATAATATCTCTGAGGAAAATGGCATTCTTTTCTACAATGAAGATATCAAACTAGGCAAGATGTTAAGAGACTCACTTTCTTTCCTTATCCTGCTAATAGGATGTTTTATTCTATCATGAGAGACATACCTATCTTTATACGATTTTATCTTTTTTCATTTCTGACTGGCTTACCTAGCTTCTATTGATTGAACATATCTGAATTGTTGTTCTACTCTTAGATTTCTACAAACCTAAGACTGTTGGAATCAAATGGCATTTAATATATTTTACCTTTCAGTCACTTTTATTGGATTTGTTAAATGAGATAAGTTTTTTAAGTTGCATACTGAGAATTCAAAATTCGCAAGTAGATTGGAGCACACAGCCGATTTAAGACAAATGTCTTGCTTTAAGGACCTCAAATCAGAGTTTGAAGGGGAGATCAATTAGTGAAAAAGAAAAAATCTTCACAGGAGGAAGACATTGGAAAATATAAACCAATAAAAAGAGAGACCTATGGCTCGATTCAATTGTTCGAGTTTCAACGCTGTTAAAGTTAACTCTCTACAATTAGAATGAAAAAGCATTCAACTAAACTATATAGGCATCTATTTCAAATCTTTCAACAGATTGCGTAGTATTTTCCACAAAACTCTCTTAAGAGCAACAAATGCTAAGTTTTCCATACTCATCTGAATACCTCAAATGAACTTGCTCAAGGGCCATAGACCTTTTCTTTGAACTTACTTTTTTTCACAAACCACTGCATTGTTCCCGAAAAATAATCAATAGCTTTTTATGATTAGGTAATGGCAGTAATATAACTCAGAAACCAAACTGACAGCTTCAAGTTTGCTGAGCAGCTCAGTTAGACTCATTTGAAAAAATTTTACCTATTTAATCCTTTTTAAGGATTTGATCACGATGCTTTATTTACTATCTTTAATTAGATTGTGTATGTTTACATATCCCGCCAATAATGAGGTTTAAAAAAAAAGAAAGCTTTCCACTAAATCCTAAGTGTCTGAAGCTTCTCGTGCTTTGGGAGAATGCTTTTCTCGTGTTCTGGGAGAATGTTTTAGTTTGATTTCAAATTTGAAGCTTTCTATTTTTCTTAATTGTATCTAATCTAATTAAAAACGCTTGAGTCTAATTTACTATTGGAACCTATTTATTACAATTTATTTCAACAAACTATAAAAATTAATAGTTCCAAAATGAATAAAGTTTCACAATTCGCAGTTCTCATCGTTGTTGGCATCCTATGCACACAAACGCTCTATAGTAGCCTGAATTCCAAGTCCGAAGTCAGCTCCAAGAGCTCAGAAAAGCACTTCATTCGATCTGAAAACCTCTCCACCAGCTCTATCGAGTTTCTTGAGGGTAGCTCGACAGCCATCACTCTTTCAGGAGTTCTCCCAAAAGAATTGAGCTTAGGATGCTTTGATCTCAAGTCCATCGCTGGCAGCTTGAACTCAGCCCTTCAACTATTCTCAGGATTGAATTCCGAGACGAAATCAATCATTGACACTAGTGTCAGCGCGATAGTCATGGGATTAAACAAATCCAACATCACCAAGGCCCTCGCTTCCTCAAACGGCTGCCTTGGAAACTTCGATGGCTCATCTGCCACCGGCATCAATGAATGCTCTGCAATGCTCTTGGCAGATAACTCAGAATACTCTGTCCTCTCATTCAACGTTCCTATTCCAGAAGGAACTTGCTCAGCTGCACCAGCATTGACAAAGGCAACCTTTTGCGTCGCTATGGCTCATCATAATGGTCTCCCATCCCTCAGCATCCAAGCGAACGCTGGAGCCCTCTCCTGTCTCGCAACAGCTGCTGGCTCAGGTGTTGGATACGTTATCGGAACAGCCATTGAAGCTGGACTTGACAAAGTCAGTCTTGGTGTCTCTCTCACCAGTTCATATGTGAAAACCGCCCCTATTTTCACCGGCAAGATCGAAGACGTCCAAATGAATGGTAACTACTACGATTACGTGGGCATCGATATTAACCCAGAGAAATTCAACCTCCCAAAAGTCTTCCAAATTTCTGGTTCCGCTACCCGTGTGCTCAAGGTTATGGATAACGCAGAAACCTGGGTGAATGGCCTCAGTTCTGCGAAAAATATTAAAGACGTTGTTGAATTGTTCGGAGACATCTCTATGCTTCTCTCACTCGAAGCCAAATTATCTCTTGCTCTGTCAGGCCAGACTAAGGGATTCCTTCCTGACTTGGGACCATATCAATTGGGTCAGGGATCTCTCTATGCAACTACGTTCCCGGCCACCTTAGAATCAGGTCAAACTCTTCAGCGTGGTATCTATGGCTACGTGTCGGCCAAAAATATTCTACCAGCTGTTATCGCTGATCTCATAAAAGGTGTGATCAACAAGGTTGGTGGTATTCTCAACACTGTTCTCAGTGAATTCGGCCTCGGCATCTCCGACATTCTCGGTCGCGTGACTCCAACATCATCCGTCGGAAACAACGAGTTCGGCTTCATGATTACTTCTGAAGAAATTGGCTTACTTGTCCAAACTTCGCTGAAAGGTATCACGGGAATTATTCCTGACGACAGCAAGATTAAGATTCACTGTTCCTTCAAGTATGATGGCGACAAGTTCAGCTGCAAGATGGATCTCGGTTCGCTCTCCAAGTTCTTCACAGGACTTATCAACGATGCCGTTTGGGTGATCAAGGAAGCCAAGCAGCTCTTCGATGAGACAGGAAAAGTGATCGCTTTTGTTGACAAGAAACTCGCATCGTTCACCGACAAAGCTATTCAAACCACTGCAAATGGCATTAAAACCGGTGCGATCACTGTTGCTGGATACACTGCTGAAGCAGCGACTTGGGCAGCGAAAGCCGTCTATCATTGCGGTATTGAAACAGTCACCGACATTGCGAAATGCGGTACCCAAGTTGTTACTGACGCTGCTGTCTGCGGCTTTGATTACGTTACCGATGCTGCAAAATGCGGAGCTGACGTCGTTACGGATGCTGCCAAGTGTGGTACTAGTTATGTGACCTCTGGCGTAAAGTGTGGTTATCAAACAGTCACTGATGCAGCGAAATGCGGAGTTAACGTAATCACCGACGGAGCCAAGTGTGGATGGAATACTGTTACGGAGTGTATCAAGAATCTCTTTAAACTCAAATTCAGTTGCACGTCATCACAGCAAGCTAAATCCTGCGAGATTGCAAAATCATGCCAAATCGAAACCAGCTGCAACATTCCAAACACCTGCTCAATCGCGAAGTCCTGCAGCTTCCCAAAGACTTGTCACATTGCTGCCACATGCGCTATTGCCAAAAATTGCTAAAAATGCCACTCGTGCATGTTCGCCAACTGAATCAGGTGAACTTGTAGCGAACATTATTAACCTTGAGTATAAAACAAACCTAATAAACCTAGTAAGTAAGAAATGAATTTACTGTATCTCTATAGCTTTCATACAAAATGATATTGAGTATTGGAAGTCGTAGTTGTATCACTGTAATTCATTCTTTTCATCTCAATATTTTCCATCTTATCGCTTTTCGCTTCCCAGCGCAGAGGTTTGATGGAAAATTGAGTAAAAAAACTATTCATTAAAACAACCTCTAAATTCTTTCGAACTGTAGAAAATTTTATTCGAGCTTATTTAATTTAGCGAAGTAAAAAAAAATAAAATCATGTTGATACAATTTTCAGAGACTACTGCAACACTCGTAATATGACATTGAAGCAATTTGAATTTTTTATTCCATTCATGTCGTCAAATATATCCAAAACTTTCAGAGTAGAGAGTCAAATCTCTGAAAATCAGTTGAAATTAGTTCTTTAGCTGAAGTTCAAACCTCTTGTGGAGTCGTTAGAATTGAAAATCCTTGAGTTAGGTTAACAGACAAAGTTCAGGGACAAAAACTCAGCAAAACTCAGGAGCCACACTGCTCAGGTAATTCTTTCTTAATCAGAATGACTCGCTGCCACGATCCCAGAAAAAGATCACCAAATACAGCATTTATGAAGCAATCAAGCGGTGTGCTGAGAAATCAAGCAAAATTTAAAGAAGCAATTGATTTTTTCGATCAAAACAATGCATTTTTCGTTAGCGCGACTCCGGAATCTCATAGCCTAAGTCGATAAAGCTCGAGCCTACCGAGCTTTGAAAGAAATTTCCCTCTTTATTACAATGAAGATCGTCAAAGTCTTAACAGGCTCACCTTTCTTTCTTAATCTGCTAATTGGCTGCCTTATTCTATCACTAAAGACATATTTATCTTTCAAAGCCTTTATCTTTACATTTCTGACTGGCTTATTTAGCCTCTATTAAGTAAAAATTATTTGAATTGCTATTATGCTCTTAGTTGTCTTCAGAACTAAGGCCGCTGAGTGATTTCACATGAAATTTAATGTATGTTGCCTTTCAGTCACTTTATATTGGGTATTATTAATTTACATAGGCTCGATTCAATTTTTTGAGTTCTAACACCTTTAAAGTGCACTCTTTGCAAGGAGGATTCCAACCTTATTAAACTAAAATACTCTTTAGACATCTATTTCCAATCCCTCAACAAATTATCGAACTACCAAAAACTCTATCAAGATAAACCAATACTGGGTTTCTCATGCTCATCTGAGAATATCTGGAAAGCAAAATCATAATTCCCACAAGAATCAGCTCTTTGGAATCTTCCAGAAAAATAATGATATAAAACACCTCAAGTGAGCTTACCTGAGACAAAAGGAGCTATCGATGATGAAATAGAAGCTTTGTTTTGAACCAGTTTTCTTTAGAACTCATTTCCATCACTTTTGAAAAATAATTCATTAGCTGCTGCTCATGAGTAAATAATGCCTTAATTTTAGCTTCATTAGTGGATTAAAGAACAAACTCATACCGGATTTGGTCATGCGTTTTTATTTACTTTCTTTAATCAATTGTGTACTCTTATATATCCTGTCAATAATGTGGTTTGTAAAAAAAAAAAGGAAGCTTTTCACTAAATTCTAAGTGCTCTAAGCTTATCGTGTTCTGGGAGAAAGTTTCGCTTTATTTCCAAAGTGAAGCTACGACTTTTCCTAGCCTATGTTATATCTATATTTATAAGAACGCTTGAGTCGGATTTATCACTCAAATTTATTTTACAAAACATTTAAAATACTTCATAAATCGGTCATTCCAAATGAATAAAGTTTCACAACTCGCAGTTCTCATCATTGTGGGCATCTTATGCACACAAACGCTCTATAGTAGCTTGAGTTCCAACTCCGAAGGAGACTCCACCAGTTCAGAAAGGCACTTCATCAGCTCCAAAAGCCACTCCACCAGTTCCCTCGAGGGTGGCTCGACAGACACTACCCTTTCAGGTGTTTTTCCAAGAGAATTGAACTTGGGATGTTTTGATCTCAACACTCTCGCTGGCAACTTAAGCTTAGCCCTCGCACACCTCTCAGGTGTGAATTCCGTGACAAAATCAATCGTTGACACTACCGTCAGCTCGATAGTCACTGGATTACAGAAATCCAGCTACACTAAGGATTCAAGCGCATGCCTTGGAAACTTCGATGGCTCATCTGCCACCGGCATCAATGAATGCTCTTCAATGCTCTTGCCAGATAATTCAGAATACTCTGTCCTCTCATTCAACGTTCCTATTCCTGCAGGAGTTTGCTCAGCTGCACCAACATTGACAAAAGCCGCCTTTTGCGTTGCTATGGGGCAATATCATGGTCTTCCATCTCTCAGTATCCAAGCGAACGCTGGAGCCCTCTCCTGTCTCGCAACAGCTGCTGGCTCAGGTGTGGGATACGTTATCGGAACAGCTATTGAAGCCGGACTTGACCAAGTTAGTGTTGGTGTCTCTCTCACCAGTTCATATGTGAAAACCGCCCCTATTTTCTCCGGCAAGATCGAAACTGTCGAAATGAATGGTAATTACTACGATTACACGAGCGTCGATATTAATCCAGAGACATTCAACCTTCCAAAAGTCTTCCAAATTTCTGGTTCCGCTACTCGTGTACTCAAGGTTATGGATAACGCAGCAACCTGGGTGAATGACCTCAGTTCTGCGAAAAATATTAAGGATGTTGCTGCCTTGTTTGGAGACATTTCTATGCTTCTCGCCCTCGAAGCCAAAATAACTCTTGCCCTTGCAGGACAAACCGGTGGATTGCTTCCAAACTTGGGACCATATCAATTAGGTCAAGGAACTCTCTATGCATCGACATACTCTAACACCTTAGAATCAGGTCAAACTCTGAAGCCTGGTGTCTATGGCTACGTAAACGCCAACAATCTTCTACCAGCTATTATCACTGATATCATATCAGCTGTTATCAACAAGGTCGGTGGTATTCTCAACACTGTTCTCAAAGGATTCGGTATCAGTATCTCCGACATTCTCAAGAACTTGACTCCAAAATCATCCATTGGACGCAACGAGTTCGGCTTCATGGTCAATACTGAAGAAGTTGGTTTACTTGTCCAAACTTCGCTGAAAGCTATCATGGGAATTATTCCTGATAATAGTAAAGTGAAAATTCAATGCAACTTCAAGTACAATGGCGCCAAGTTCAGCTGCAAGATGGATCTCGGTTCGCTCTCCAAGTTCTTCACAGGACTTATCAACGGTGCTGTTTGGGTGATCAAGGAAGCTAAAGAGTTCTTCGATGAGGCAGGAAAAGCGATCGCTTTTGTTGACCAGAAGCTCGCAGCGTTCACCGACAAAGCTATTCAAACCACGGCAAATGGCATTGTGACCGGTGCGATCACTGTTGCTGGATACACTGCTGAAGCAACAACTTGGGCAGCGAATGCAGTATATCATTGTGGTATTGAAACAGTCACAGACGTAGCGAAATGCGGTACTAAAGCTGTTACTGACGCTACCATTTGTGGTGCTGATTACGTTACCGATGCTGCAAAATGCGGAGCAGACATCGTTACGGATGCTGCCAAGTGTGGTACTAGTTATGTGACTTCTGGCGCAAAGTGTGGTTATCAAACGGTCACTGATGCCGCTAAATGCGGAGTTGACACGATCACCGACGGAGCCAAGTGTGGATGGAATACGGTTAAAGAGTGTATCAAGAATATCTTTAAAGGCAAATTCAAATGCACTTCGAAACAGCAAGCTAAATCTTGCAAGATTGCAAAATCGTGCAAAATTGAAGTCAGCTGCAACATTCCAAACACCTGCTCAGTCGCGAAGTCTTGCAGCTTTCCCAAGACTTGTCACATTGCTAACACATGCAGCATTGCTAAAAATTGCTAAACATTGATACTGATGGATGTTCGCCAGCTGAATCAGGTGAACTTGTGTAACGTCGAACACGATTAACCTTCAGTATCAAGACAAACCCAAAAGAAAACTCTTGTGTCTTGAGATGGAGTGAATTTACTGTATCTCTATAGCTTTCGTATAAAATGATATTGAGTATCGGAAGTAGTAGTTGTATCACTGTAATTCATTCATTTCATCTTATCACTTTAACTTTCCAGCGCTGAGATTTTAGAGAAAATGGGGTAAAATCTATTCAAACAATCTCTAATTCCTTTCCAAATTTAGAACATTTTATTCGAGCTTATTTAATTTAGCGAAGTAAAAAACAACAACTCATGTTAATATAATTCTCAGAGGTTATTGCAACACTCGTAATATGACTTCCTTTAATGAAGCCAAGGATATCCAAAATTTTCAGAAGTGTCCAACCTCTGAAAATTGCATTGGAATTTGTTTACGTTTCTCTTCGCAAAAAGCATGGTTCGACGTGGAGAATACATTGTCAGTTCAGCCAAAGAAAGCCTGAGGTTTAAGACATCGAAGTTATCAACGCAAGAATAAATTGTGTATCCTAAATGTCGTTAACGCAGCCCCTTTGATTGTTTTAATAATTAATTCATTAATCTAAAGAAAGCACTTTTGGGTTTAGAAGCTGTAAATTTTTTCGGTAATTTTTCAGATGTGTGTCGTGTATTTAACAGTCTAGAGTTTCAGAAGGATAATACATAACAACAAAGTTGTTGCTCTGTGATACTACAAATGTAAAGTAATAGTAAGAAATTATCAATAAGGTATCGAGTATTTTCTATTGGCTTTGTCAGAAAATTGAAAATAATGGGAAATGGCTAGTGACAAGAAAGAAGCATTCCAAAAGTTGCAAAAGGAAAGAATAACAAATATAGTAATGTCTCGACCTCTGTTTCTTGAATAAAATTCACCGAAGAATTAGTCACTCAAACTACTATTCACTCCAGTTAAGGTTTATCAAATCAAAATATCGTATTATTTACTATACTTTTCTAATTTATTTTTCCAAATTGATTTTTTCAATGTAAGGAATTTATTTTACCACACGCAAGGTAGTCGTGTCGAGTGTTATTAAATTAAATATAGTTTCTTCACAAACCTCCAGAGTAGTATTTCATATATTCTGCTTCATTATTTTCACAATAATCTTCGACTCGAAATGGCCACAAAAATTTGAAAATTCATTTTCATCAGGGGCAATATTATAGATGAACAGCAGCTGGAAGCTGTCTTTCTATCTCTATTACTACGAACACAAATCTGATAAGATATGAGGTGATCTATTATTGAAAAGAGTAATGCATTTTCAAATGCACTATAAAAGATCAAATTTGTCGAACTGCTTAAAATTTGTGTAAATCATTATCTCTTCGCAATTCGTTTTATTATTACGAAATTAAGTGGTAGATTAAGTTATCAATTGGACACTGCCATCAAATGGGACTCAATTCCAAATAGTATGCTTAACTTGATAATCTCTGACAACACTAGTAAAACCTCCTTACTTGCATTCAACAGAATGTGATTTCGCGGGTGCAATCACCAAAGTAAAAAAATTAAAATAATTCGAAATACTTTCCAGGTTTTATTCTGTTTATTATTTTTAATCGGTAACAAATTTGCTTTCCACCAAGAGATGGTCGAACCAGTTTCTACTTCCTCTAACCAGCAACGCCGTAAAATATCGGAAAAGTACGAGCATTTGCGTCTCATCGAGAGTGGCTTCTATGCAGACCTTTATCGTGGGAAATACCGCGGAAGCAAAAAACTTTACCTCATTAAAACATTAAAGAAAGCCACAAAAGAGAACTATGACCTCTTCGTCAAGGAGATTAACAAATTAGTCGCTCTGAAAGTACACAAATCACCGTATATCCTCTCCATCTTCGAATTTGACTGGGATCCTGAAACTTATACCGCCTACTACACGATGCCTAATTATGTTTCTCTTTCTTTTATGATCATGACCAACTCTGCGGCTTGGACACCGCAACTGGTCCAAGCTCAGGCATTCAAAGTTCTTCAGGACATTTCCAATGCACTGACTGTTTTACAAAATGAAGAACAAATAGCTCATAATTACATCAACATTCAGAATATCTTCTATAACTCAAAGACGGATCATTATCTATTAGGCAACCTCTATGGGTCAACATACTTCTCTAAAGCTAAAGACACTTCAGATTTGATTTCAATGACCACTTCAAATATCAAGACCGTAAAACAAGCATGTGCGGTCTCGCCATCCTATTTCATTTCGCCTGAGGTCATCGACGCGGCGGATAATGGAACGAACAAGCCTGAGAAATTTTTCTTTTCAGACATTTTTTCTCTTGGGTTTGTGGTCGTTGAGCTAATTGGAGGCATCAATGACTACCATAGGACTCTTAATCTAGTGCAAAATGCTGAAGATTACAAAAAGGTTCAGACCGAGATATGGCAAGTTTTGAAGGGAAGACTCGCATCAGAGCCGCTTGTTGATCTTCTTTGCAAGATGCTCAATAAAGAGCCAGACCAAAGACCTTCTCCAAAAGATATAATCGCAGAAGTAGAGTTGTTGGCAAGTTTGGAAACAAGTAAGGTTACTTTCTTGATTTTTGATGTTTAACACTTTTCTAAAAAAGCTGACTTGCAATTTGCAGAGATGGTGCAGCGGAAAAAAAGCAGCAACAAGAAAGTTTATGCTGAGGCGCCGCCTGGTACCGATTACAAATTTGTGGATGAAATCCCAGCTCATTACTATCCTTCTGAAGAACTGAAGTCAATCATGCAGATGTATTTCGCGACGTTTCGACCCACGGATCTTGATTTAACTACCAAGGACTACCCTATACTCGGACCGCTTGAACTGAAAAGCGATGGAGCGATATATTTGGCGCAGTTTTATCAGGGAAAGCCTCATGGAAGAGGAGAGAGATTCGCTTCAGATAGCTATTTCGTTGGCAATTTCAACTCTGGTAAGATGGAACCGAAAGGGGTTTATATCAATTATGCTGAGAAAAAAGTGTATTCTGGCCAATTTCTCGATGGGAAATTGTTTGGAATAGGCGAGATGGTGAGTGCCAATGGGATTTACTATAAAGGGGATTTCACGTCAAACAAACGAGTTGGACAAGGCTTCTTGAAATTCAGTGACATATCAAGTTATAATGGAGAGTTTTTTAATGATAAGTTTCATGGGAAAGGGGAAATCATTTATAGGGATGGTAGCTCTTACACAGGGAGTTTCCGTGTGGGAAAGAGGCATGGTTTCGGTGAACTGGTTTACGCAAATGGATATGTTTATCAAGGAAACTGGGAGAAGGGTCAATTTCATGGACAGGGAAAATTAATTGTAGGCTCCGGCGCTGCGTATCAAGGAAATTGGGTTAATGGCTCCAAGCACGGAGATGGAGTGCTTACTGCTGGAGATACAACCTTTAGAGGCACTTGGAAATCAAATGTAGCAGAGGGTAAAGGTTGGCTGCTCTTTAAAATTGGCAACTTTGACGAAGTTCGAGTCGAGTGCACTATCTCTAATGGTTTGGTGTCTGGTAATATCACGATGCTAATCGCAGGAACCAGAGTGTACGAGGGGAAATGTTCAGCTGGAAGGCTGGAGGGAAACCTTTCATTAGAAAAGTTAAACTTCAAGAACTCTGAGCTGAATCAGAAGAGACATGAACTACGAGAAAAGCTTTCAAAAATGGTTTATTCAGTGCCTTACTTGCCAAATCCAGATATTATCCTTGATCCTGAGCAGTATTAGCGATTTATGATGATCCATAGTAGCTGTAGATCGAAATTCCTTTAAAAAATATGTTTAAGAAATGAGTACACATAATAACATTTTTTCGTAAATATCTATAGAAAGTAGTCTATTGAAAATTCAACATTTACGAATCTCTTGCGTTTTTCTCTTTGCCTCTAGTGAGATAGTATTCGCAAATGGGAATGCACATTAATGAGCTTGGTAAATCGTCAAAATCCATGGACAAGGAAAATTGAAACGGGCTCCTGGCGTTGAAGAGAAAAAGTAACTGAATATGTAGGTAAAAGGACAGTAGCGATAGCTTCATCCTTTCTCATTTCTCATGAAGTTAATTCTTATACTTCCAAAATCATAAATCCGAGCTAATATCTTATGTCGGTATAATTTTTTCTTCGCTAAGTCAATGGTTCCTAGCTCTCCTGGTAAAATGACCCAATTAAATTTTCAGTGAAATTAAGATATAAAGCACATTATAAGCTAAAGTGCTCAAGAGCTAAACCGATAACTCATGGAAACAATTCAACTCCAACTCATTCAAATTTCTTATCTCATAATCCTACCACATACCACTCGAGTCCACTATCTTGGAATTACTTTGACTCAAACTTTCTTTATTAGCTTCTATCTTGCACCCTTTGACAAACTCTCTGAAAATCTGCTTGCTCTCTTCGAAATCCTTGTAGGATTGTAATGCTTTACAAATTTCGATGTTATAATATTCGAAATCCGGTTTGCAAAATTACATTTATCCATGCTAATCAGTTCGTTCATTATCGGCGCTCTTTGTGGGTCGAAGCTATCAATTTGCATTATATTCAATGGAATACATACACGACCTATATATCGATAAGTCCCTGCGCGATGAACGATATATTTACCAGTTTTAGGGTGGACGCAATAAGGAGCTTTGAGCAAATGGTTCATCGTCTTTGAGACGTTAATATCGATTCTGGGGTAGAGATAGGTCAAGACGATTTCTTCGATAATATGATATTGATCGCTCTATAAACAATCAGTGAGTTCATATCAATAACCATTCAAGGCTTTACTGATTTGTCTCTTTTTTTGTCGTCCGCCATTGAAGAATCAGTTTTTGGAATCATTGATTTTATCATTTCCCAAATTTCCTTGCCTCGCAAGCCTTTTCCTTTATTGTTCAACTCTCTCTTGATCCTCGAGCGAAGTTCTATAGGTCGATTAATTTCAGCGACAAATAACTTGGACTTTACCTTCATCGCGGATGATATTTAGCATCTGGTCGACTTTTACTTTATTTTCCAAGATATTTTGCTCTTCAACAACGACTTTCTCGAAATATTTCCTCAGGATTTTGTATGATCGTCTACGACCCTGGATAAGTTGAAAGCTCATTTAAAATCTTACTTGATGTGAGGGTGGAGCTTTGGCTTCAAGGGTTCTACTTTTGCAAGGGAGCCTTCACTTCCCTAAAAGGCAAGAAATTAAGTTCAGCTATAAGATAGTTGCCATACCGCGGCAATGCTCAGGTAGCTTGTTACTGCTGCTCTCTCTTCGTTTTTGAGATAGCGAGCCGTGGGGTCAGCGACCCAGCAATGGATACCTCTACGTCCTGAATAAACCCAAATGATATTTTTGAATCCGAAGTCCTCTATAATAATTGATGATAGCCTTAATAAATGAATGAAAACGCTGAAATTATACCTCTAAGAGCAGCATCGAGGACTTTGGCAGCTGCGGCCATGAACTGCCAGCATTTACTGCAAATGTTTGATTCCTATTGTAAAGTATTAGTACAAAATTCAGGCCTACTCCATGTACTGAACAGCACGTTCTAATGTCGTTGTAATCACTCATATCGATATCGATAACATATTCCTACAACCAGTTAAGAAGTGTCTTCGCGATTGTTAGTTACTCTCATCACTGGAGCGAGCTTATCAGGGATCTTATCTTTATCAACAGGCTAAATAGAAGGCGTTAGCCAACATCAATTAAGTGTTTCTATACGTTATGGTTGAACATAGCTCCGATATCAATCTTGACTGGTTTCATCTCGACAACCTTTTTCTTCATTTGTTCAAAGTTCGGGAAACTTCGATAACGGCAGTAAATATCATCTTCCAAGGTGAAGGTGAATTCTCTCTTGGAAAAAGTAGTTTCTTTGGCCTCCGCTGCAAAGATAATAGAGAATAGTCAGCAGCGAAACTAATTGAAAAAAATACATTTATCGCCGTAAGCGAGCCAGCCTTCGAATAAATCAAACGGGAAATACTGCTCTACAAATCATTAGCATTTAGCAACTCTTGTAAGAATTACCGTAATATCGTTCGAGATCTTCTAAGGTGAAGACATCAGGAGGATTAATGTAATCAGCTCCACTAGTCTTGCTAATAACTTGTTTCTTTTGGCTTGGAGTCTCGTATTCTGTACAAATTAATACTTGTCTAGTGAAGAGGCTTACCAATATCCATCATTTTAGTGTAATACAAAGGTATCCTGCTTTTTTTCTTTGGCTCGAGGTATTAAATTATTATTTGATTTTCCCGATTGCCCGCAAATTTGAATCTTTCCCGCAATAAATTTTGTTATCAAATATTCAAATTGTGCTTCAATTCAGAAATCAGACTTCCATATTGATACTAGCATGCCTTCTCTGAGGTGCAGTCCAGCTAGCTTATTCATGATACCCTCAAAAAGAAACAATTTCCGTTGCCTTTTTTCTATAAGGCGAGAGATAATATATCACTTACACATAACAATACTTCAATTCGAATGTTAACTTGTCAATACATTTTTTCCCTTCAGTCTTACTATATGTAGTAATTCTCAAACAGAAATTAAACAGTACTATTAATTAAATCAGGCTTTGAGAGGAACAAGACCTCCAAAACGATCAAAATCACTATTTCAACGAAGCTAATTTCTGGTTCATCAAGTCAAGTATACAAGCGATATCTTTACTACGAGACCTCATGTTACTCTTCGCGTAATCAATTTCTTTCGAAAGCAAATTTTTGGCCCCGTCTTTATCTTTCATTGAATGCTGCAAGAAATCCGCGTAGCATAACACTACAGAAAGCCTCATAATACTCTCTGGTCCCCAGTTCTGGCAAATGTTCATACTGCGCTTATAACACTCGTCAGACATTTGATTCATTGTAGCAACTGCCTGTCCTTTGCTTATCAGTCCCAGATATCTCGCAATATCTGCCTTTGTCTTTAGGAGCACGACAAGCGTATTCTCATCAGCGGAGCTGGCCATCTCTTCATTGAACAGCTTTTCGATAAAATCCATGCAATCAGCTAGGACCGAGCCCGCTATTTCAGTCGCTTGGTATCCTTTAGGGTTTTTCGGACATCCGTAGTCAGTCGCTCCGTTCCAAGCGACTTTCTCAACAAAGTATTGGAGAACGAATCTTCGTCCGCTGCTATTCTTTTTGATTTCAGCTAAAGCGTCCTTGTATTTTTCTTCGTCAATTAGTTGAAGTGCGCGATTAGATTTAAAGCTATCTGCCTTGGTTCCTTCGAGTTCGAGTAGATCGACCATTTGTGCTAATTTGGAAAATGTTTATTAATTTGATCTTCGCAGATTTTCCTTCTATTAGAATCAATATAAGAAGGAATCTAATTTTACCAGTAACAAGCTAGTAAGTACAGTTCAATCGTTCGTGGAACTATTTAAAATCTGCCTCCGGAAAGACGAGTAAATACCCACTGGAATAAAACAGATAGGGAGCGGCCTTGAACTTTCAAATATGATATTTACACTCGATGGGCCCGAGGAGGAATGCTTATCTTGATTATTGGTTGCTTGCTGGTAAAAGTGCGGTCATTCATTGAAAATGTAAATCAAATTCATGTGATCCTCTAGAAAGAATAACGATTTGTCGTTAGATTAGAAATAATGTCTATGGAGTAGCGTGGTTTTCAATTTTGTAGAATTTTAACGTGCCGAAAAATTGAACCGTTTTGGCTATTAATTTTGTTTTCAGTCGGTAGGAGTATCTAAATCTCAATAATTCCAGCGAATTGAAAGACAGTAATACTGACCGAGAAAGATAAAATGAGAGCAATAAGAATCTAAAGATACATAAGGTAGAAAGAAAGAGTTTCGAAAAGCTGATGATGGCTGATGGAGAATTAGGTAGAAGGCTTCTTTAGAGGTGCTTGGACAGAGAAATCAATAAGAGTTTGTCTCATGACTGATAATTTGGAGAAATTGTAACGATTTAGAAGGCTAAATGACCAATTTCGATAGAAAGCGATGATAGTTATGGACCTATGGTGAAAAGTGATAAAAAGATGCTAATTCATGAAGCCGAGGGATGTTAATTGGAGAAGATTAAGATTTGCTGGAGGAGTGAGCATTCATAGCAAATGAAGATTTGGGGTGTTCTTCACACAATAACTGCCACAGGAACGCGTTTGGAAATCCAGCTGACTAATGACGATGTAACTTTCCTTAGTAAATTACATCACTATCTGAAGAGATTTGGTTTATCGTTCTCGTTTTTTCTGTCGATTGATTGCTTCGGCTGCAAAAGTTCTTTTTATAAGTACATTACTTGAGAACTTGAGAAAATTTGTCTTCATTTGTCTGAGAGGTCTGCAATTTCGAAGCTAAGAGCTGAATTATGAACCAATTTGTGGAGTTATAATTCATCAAAATTTGACTCATTTATAATATGATGAGTTGCTATAGTAGTGCTCTTTGAACGATTGAAAGTCTTTGCAGGCTCTCCAAAACCCAATTCCGTCTCAATTTCAAAGATTTGAGTCTTTGCAGGCTATCCCAGACCCATCTATGTCTTAATTTCAAAAATTTGGGGAGGGATAGAGAATACTGGGGCTCAATTTGCTCGATTACATTCTAACTAAAAAGAAGCATTGGATGAGGCGAAACTGCACCGACTATCGGATATACACGTCGTTTTATTGAGGATTTTCATCGATCCGTTGTTGCTTTTGCTTGATAATGAGCGTTCTTCCTGGAGTTTTATCTAGCCATTCTAATCGCATGTTTACGATATGGATTTTTCTGTCTGAAAGGAGTTATTAACCAAAAAAGACTGTTTTAAGTTCTCCTTCATCTACGAAATTAAATCATTTAATTGCCCCCCCCCCACCCAATACTTTACTTATGTAGCAATCTCACAAAGCGCATGCTTGATGGCTGAAATATTTCAACAGTATAAATTGTTCGGTCCGCTCCGTCGAGTTATAATTAAGTCAGATAGCCTTGCCTATCTGACGCATTAATCAGCTGAATTGCAGTTCCGCACGATCAGGGTAGTCGTTTCTAAAAAACTAATTGGTTGATTAATCCCGTATAGTTGAACGAGATCAGTTTTCCCACGTATAAAAATTCCAAACTCAGTAGTAATATATTAAACTCAGGTAATTTCCTATCAGAACTCATTCAGTAATAAAATCATCATCGCTTTTTTAAACAATAATCAAAATTAATTCCAGCAGAAATATGGGCGCAGTTATTAGAAAACTCTTTGACTCGCTTTTCAAGGTCCGAGACGTGAAGATTCTGATCCTTGGTCTTGACGGGGCTGGTAAAACAACGATAGTAAATCGTTTAAAACTCGGCGAGGTCACTACTACTGTGCCCACTATTGGATTTAATATTGAGACCGTTCAATACAACAGAGCCAAACTCGCAATATGGGATGTGGGCGGCCAGACTAAAATAAGAATGCTGTGGAAACATTACTTCCAAGGCACCAACGGCATTATTTTTGTAATAGACAGTACTGATAAAGAAAGGCTGGAGCTAGCCAAGAAGGAATTGCATTCACTACTCGCGAATCAAGAGCTAACAGATGCCACGTTACTTGTCATGGCAAATAAAGAAGATTTGGGCGGTATGAGAGTGGATGAGATTAAAGAGACTCTTGAGCTAGAAACCACGAAGAACCGAAAATGGAATATACAGAGCTGCAGTGCAAAAACAGGCTCAGGGATAACAGGAGGATTTGATTGGCTCTGCAAGACTATTGCGAGAAGGTCCTAATGGCTAGGTTATGTTATTTATTGTAAATCGATGCATTTTGAAATTCCGTGAAATAATTCTACTTTGTTTGTATAAGTAAAATCTTATTGATTTAATCGGTCTCGAAGACAAAGCCTTACGCAGAGTCTTGAGTTATCTCTAATGCAATCTTACAACAATTATTCTTGTTGATCTCAATTCGTCTAGTCTAATATTTATGAAGAAGTCTTCAAGACATACATTTTTCTCGTGTCACGAGTTTGTCTCATGTTATCTTTATATATATGTTATAACTAATTTTCAATGCATCACAATCTCATCATCATCCCAATGCATAATTATGATCTTTTTTCTAAAGCAGTCCTTTATTTAATAACATGACTCTGTTATACGTTTATATTAGCTTTCTCCATGCTTTTCCGGCTTTTTCCAAGTAAACCTTTTCACATAAGTATGTTGTAATTCAAATAAGATTGCATTTCTCATTATGATCTAAATCTTTTTCTAAGATTGAATAGTTAGGACAATAAAAAATATCAAAGGATAAGAGATAAAAGTTAATTCTAATCTGAGTAGTCAGCACAATCAATGGCAGACCAGGTAAGAATCGAAGACAAACTCATCAAGTACAGGCAAAAAGTGCATCAGGAAAAGATGCTTGAGCCTATCATCAAAGCGAAGAAACAAGAATTAAAGCAATTGCATGAAAAAGAGTTCAAAGAATTTCTTCTCCGAACCAGACGAGATTATTTTAATTCGCTAAAGTTCTCAGTGCCGCTGGGATTCGCTGGCATGTTCGCGTGCCGCTCACTTTTAATTTTCCCTTTGATAAATTTTAGTGTCTTTATTGCATATTCACAAACCTCTTCTAATATGGAAGGGATTTTATCTTATATTCCGAAACAATCAAGCAATTGATGATGTAAATTTGTATATTTATAGTCTAAAAACATGAAATGCCCATTCTTCTGCCTGAATTGTAGAAAGATCACATTAATCTATAGAATGAAAGGTTTTGTTGCAGCGGTTAAAAAAATAAACAAGTTGTGCCCAGAAAATTAAAGTTTGCTTTTTATTAGGCCATGGAATCATTTCCAAACCCAGTGATTTTATCACGGCATGCTGGTGACCAAGATAGTTCCATCGAATGCTCGCATGGCTCTCCGAGCTCACCCGCTACCAGCTACTACTCCCTCGGGAACCGAAATGAGACCTGTTCCTTTGTAAGTTGCAAAGGCACTACAAAGCTAGTAAACAAGAACTCAACCCCTCATTTTTTAAAGGTTATTTCACCTATTTTAAGCTCGATGATGTCGACAGCTGGGAGCCAAAGAGCCAAGAGCTTACGATCGTAATCGAGAACCCAAGAAAAAAACAAATTGCCCAAAAAACAGCCAATAGTGAACCACAAAGCGCTACCATAAATCCAAATCGCAGTGCTCTAGCCCCCACAGCGAGGCTAAAAGGACTTATTTTAAAGGATTTGCAAGAATCACATCAAAATCAATCAGGAATGATGCCCAACAGCTTTTTTACGCCGAAAACTAATAAGGATACCTCAGGTATGATCTAACGAGTGCATTTGTTAAAGTAAACCTCTGAATCAATAGGTTTAATCCAGCAGCATATCAATAACTTGGGGTTAAGAAGGTACGAATCAGATGATGTAGGCTTATTGAGCTCAATTGAAAAGATCACTCCTATTTTCCGGAACATTAGAGACGCAGATTCGAGTCTAGGCAAGGATGGAAAGAAAAATTCTAAAAGAATGGTCTTAGATGGTAGCAGCGCTAAAGCAAATCGCTCTGTGCAGTCAAATCCCGAGGTTTTAAGTGGATTTAAAAAGTTGGCAAATTCGGCTGATAATGGGCTATTGCAGAAAAGAGAGAAATTGCAGCAGCTAGAGAACCTGATCGAAATCCCTGAGATTAGAAGCAATACAAGTACGAAAAATGCGCTTGATAGAGAGATTTTCCCAGAGATAAGTAGAAGAACGAGCATTGAGCAGAATTTAGTAAATTTGAGTAAAGGCGATAGCAAGAGAGCAAATAAAGTACAAAGACAGGACTCAGCAGCATCAACAAATAAAAATAATTCAGTTGAGAATTTTTTGACTCCAAATAAAGGGAATAGCCAGAATAGTTTTTCGGAAAATAGTAGTGGAATGCAAGCGCAGCCTAAACTTAATGAGTCGGTGGAAACTAGAAATGGTGAACTGCAGCCAGTGCTAGTTTCTCGACAGAAAGAGCAACAAGATGAACCCGATGCCAATAAAATTTTCCTTATTAAGTCTGAGCCAGAGGACAAAAGCAGTAATATGGAGGTATATCAGAGCGGCTTTCTGCAGAATCAAGAGCGCAGTGAAGTTCCATTAGCGAAAGAGTTGGAGATCGTGAGGAGAGAGATAGAGAGGAACATGGAAGTAGGGATCACTAAGGCGAATGGACCCGACATTGAATTAAACGGAAATGAGCAGCAAGTGTCATTGATGAATCGAAATGAAAAACAAAAGGGTGAAGAATTGACGGTTGAGAATTCCAGTGAAGGTGGTGGGCTATATGATAGCGGAGTCAGAATTTATTATAAAGACAAAGAGAATGACGGTTGTTTTGGTCTTGGCGAAATAAAACAGGAGGATTTTCCTGATTTGAGCAAACCAAAACTGCCTATAGAGAGAATATTCACCAAAGATCATTGGAAAGGAACGCACACTGAAATGCATCCCGAGTTAACTGTGAATTCCAATCAACAAAGTTTTAACGAAGAGCTTAGCTTGAATGGGAAAGAAAGTGAAAGCTCACATGAACAAATAAAGTTGAATGAAGCTAAATTTGAAGTCAAAAACAGATTTTCTGAGGAAAAACTCAAATCGCGATTTGTTCCTGAAGTAGATATCATTGTTGAAAGAACCAATGAAACACAGAATGACAAGGAAACGAGTCAGTATGAGACCCCTAGAATGAGTCCTCATAGCTGCGATGGAACGCGACTAGTACATTTTCCAGAAAATGAAGCAAATAATGTGAGTAGCGAAAAAAATGATTCGGATTTTGGCAATAAAAACCAACTCATGCCCCAGTTAAATGGAGAAGTTCTAGAGCAGGCTCATGATCCTCAGCCACAGCTTGACGGAGTGCAATTGAAAAACCTCGCTGAGTCGGTTGTTTCGTTAAAAGGGTCAGATGCGCTCATAGCAATTCGAGAGAGCATACAAAAATCTCTTACAAGTATCCAAAAGTCACCTAATGCCTTAGAGATTGAAGAGCAAGCATTTCAAAATGTCCTCAATAAAGAAGTAGAGTTAGCTACTTCTTTCACGATAGACTCTCCAGCTGATAAAGATCAATCTCCTGAGAGCCAAATAACGAAAAAGACCGAAATTCCCATGACAGATTCTCATCCGCCGGAATATCTTCCTGAGAGAGACTGTAACGTAGAAGACCAAAAATGCGACGAATTAAATATGAATAAAAGCTCGGAGAGACTAATAAGCGCATTGGATATAAACCCAACCAACGAGGAGCCTGAAAATCAAGATGTTCAGCATAATGAGAATATTAATATCCTGGAAGTGTTACAATCAAATGCTCCAGACACATTAATTCAGCAATCCAATCAAATTGAAGACTCTTCATCAATGAACCATAAAGATTCGAGTCCAACAGAAGTTTCTGATAAACAGTTTAATGAGATTGAGGGACAGCTTCAAGAAGTAACAGCATTTGGGTCTTACGAGATGAAAGCTGATGAGATCTCGCCAGTACAATTAAACGGACACTCACAAATTGATGAGATTCCAGAAGACGAAAATAAAACGGAAAATCTCCCCGATGAAGTCCAAGTGCTTCTAGAAGGAGATTCGGGCAGTAAGGAGGAGCCTGAAGAACAACCAATTTATCTGCAACATCAACCATTTTCACATGATCCCCAGCCTTCTCATAAAATGAAGGAGCTTGAAGAGACTGATTTTCGAATTGTTGAAGAAACTATCCTTGAAAATATGAATTACACTGCAACTCCTAAAGCAGATCCCGTGTTTGAGACTGTAGACGTGAGCCCGAAAACTGAAATTAAAAAAGAAACTTTGAAGCGACAGTCAATGCTAGAGGACTCTGAAAGGAGCACTTCTCAAAAAACAGAAATTTCCAACGGAATTCGAGTTAGTCAGAGCGTGCAATCCATCAATAGCAGCGAATATCTGAGAAACAACGAGCCTGTTTCTACTATCGAACGGACTGAAGGTTATTCTCATGAGCGAACTCCCATCAAAATGGCTGGACTGGAACTAGACACCGTTTCACCAAGGCAGCCTTTTCAACCTGAAATAACTAGTAGAAGATCGGTGAAATCAGCTTTGGACACTCATCGTGGTAGCAAAGACTCTCTGTCGAGAAGCGTTGACAGAATGCATGAGGCAGATGTCAGTCTTCAAGCATCATTCTGTAAATTCTACGATCAGAAAAAGAAAGAAGTCATGTATCAAACTGGTTCTTTCGAGGACAGAATGATGGTAGATGCCACACTGAGGAGAATGCAAGGGAAAGCGTAAGCATCTCACTCATTACAGAAACTAACTTCATAATTCATGATTAATAGGCTGGAAACCGTTATTGCAGAGGCCAGACCGAAAATATCAGATCAAGCAAAAAATAATTTATATAAACGTCTCGCTGATGATGGAGAGCAGTAAGCGATTTAGCGTTACCTTAATCCAATTATAATATTAAGGTGGAGTATGAAAAGGAAAGAAAGTAGAGAGAGAAGTCAAAAGCTCTTGAGACAGAAATCTCGATCAAGGTCAAGAGAATCAGAAAATGAGAGCCAAATCGCAAAGAAAAGCTTTGATCGGTCAATGCAAGATACTCACAGAAGGAACGCGTTGGAGAAAGAACGGGAGAAATTGAAACAAGAAATCCAAAATTTCTTTGTTGAAAAAGTGAAAGCCAATGCCTCCAAGCGTAAAGAGCCTTTTCAATGGAATTCCCCTCCTATTTCTTATCTTATCATAGAAACGAAGGAAAACGTTACCAAAATCGTTTCGAGGCTCTACGAAGACGCACAGACCAAGAGACTCGCAAAAGAGAGAAATATGTTAATGAAGATTGCAGAGGAAATCAGTACGGTAATCCTAATCCTCCTCATAATTCAGTTCTCATTGGAAACACGTTCCCAGGCTTATGAGATGGCAAATAAGAAAGCAGGATTCAGTTCTTCAAGGTCTAAAGCTAACGAAACAACCACCAGCAACTCTAAAAGAGGGAATTTCACCAATTCAGCGAACCAAATGAAGGGCATGATCTCACCTAACAAAGGACAAATCCAAACTGTGATAACTCCCAAGAAAGATAGTTGGACACGACGAGCAGATCCTAGAGGACAAGATATAAAATCCTCTCTCAGCAAAAACAGCAGCCGCGTTGAACGATTGGATACAAGTGATCTTTTGCACTCGAGCGATCGATCTCACATGAAAAAGAGCCCAAGTTCCAAAGAAATGAGCAGTCAAAGCAATATCAAATCGAATTATAAACGAAGCCCTGGTCGATTGATCAACGATGATTATGACTCTAGATATCATCCGCATACTGCAACTAAAATGGTCCTAAACTCTAAATCCCCAAAAGTTTCTTTTTTCCCTGGAAATGCAGCACAATCCAATATTACTCACATAGCTTACTCGAAGTCCAGCTCCAAATTGAATTCTAATAGAAGCGATTATAAAACTAGCAGTCAGACGCCGAGAAAAGATTCTTCTATTAGTAATACAAACCGATCGCTTGAAAATTTGCAAGGATTCAAAAGTTTTGGAGTGAAGGATCAACTAAAAACCTCTTCTTCACAAAAATTTTTTTACGCTAATCAATAAATTTCGCTTCAGACAGATAAAAGTGTAGAGACGAATCATTTTTTTTTTTGAATTATCTAATAGTTTATTACGCAATTCGTGGATATTTTTGTTCGATGTGTTTGAAAAATGTGTTTTTTGATTGTAACTCTGCTTTATCTAAAAAGGCAACAACATTAGCAAAGGAATTTTACAACCCAAAATCACTTCTGAACGCTTTGACTTGGTTAGGATTGGAAGGAATAAATAGAAATATGATGAGTCATATCGAGCTTTAAAAGAGTTTCAATTTGATATCTCCGTTCCATGAATTCTTCCTCTTCAAATACTTATGCGATTTTTATGTAAGAAGTGACTTAAAAAACAAAAAACCAAGATTTATCTGAAATATCTCCAATAATTTAAAGGACTAAGGATAATTTCTGGATGAGAAGGTAGGCTCTCTGTCCATCATATTATGAAACATATTTAGCAATATATTCTTTTCAGGTCAGAGGTCAAACTGAAGCTTTCGATAGCTCAATTGATTAAATGTGACAGTTCCTCCTAAAGGGAAAGCATGATCACTGCTAAATCCTTTGCCTGGGAGCTAGACTACATCAAATTTTAGTGGCTAATTGGATCTGTGCTCCCTTTAAAAAAATTAAATTTGGATCAGCGCAGGAATTTTGTTGAAAGAGCACATTCACTTTTAAAGCTCACTAACACCACAGGTAGACTAAATTTCTTCTTTACAGACTTTACTTGAAACATTTTCTTTAACAAAACGGGCCAGGCTGATTAGTGTCAATCCCCTAAAAGGTTAAGCGCCATCTTGTGTATTAATGGAACCGGTTTGTTCTCCATTAGCTTTTTTTTTTTTGGCTGATTCTTTTCGGAATTGTCTCGAAAACAAGCAGCTTGACGCACGGCGGCTCCTTCCGCAAATTGCAAGTCAGACACTCCGAAACCTTAGAGAAAGGGTAAAAAAATAACTGTTTCACAATTCCTATGCATATTTCCTCGGATTTATTATGAGGCCAGTGAAATCATTGGACCCTGTGAAGGAAAATAGATAGTATATTCAATCTTTTTACACATACACGCAACAAACTTAGTTGCTTCATTTAATTTCCTACCCATGACGGGCTAACTCATCAGAAATTAATGTTTTTGTAAGATAACTCTAAAATTATCTACATTATCAATAAGTAATTTATTTAACTATAACAAGAATGGGCAAGAGTCAATCTAAAGTTGAGGTAGAAGCCTACAATTCCAGACAAATAGCTCATATTTCGTTAGCTTACACCTGGCCTCAAGGATAAAGTCCTCGACGTGTTCAAAAAAATCGATAAAGATGGCTCTAACAGCATCGATAAAGAAGAGACTCTGAAATTCTGGTAATAGAAGACCTTCATCACGCCTAAACTCCGGTTTTAGGAGCTCAAATTTCGCTAAACTGAACACAGATGCCCTCTTCAAGGCGGTTGATAAAGACGGCAACGGATCAATCTCAATTGACGAATGGCTTGGGTTTTGGACTGAAGTCAAAGCGTCAGGTCACACTGAAGAAGAAATAGAACTTGAGGTAAGATCTTTGCTTGTGGTGCCTTGTTTATCGGGACTTTCTTTCCAGATTGACGGTTTACTTGAAGGAGGATCTTGGGTGTATTTCGATAGTGTTGAATCAGAGAAAAAAGTGTTGAAGACCGAGAAGATGATCAAGAGCTCAGGAAAGAAAGACTGAGTCTAACAATATATTGAAGCGAATGAGTAGTAGTTTTACTTGAATTATTTAGACTTAGTTGTATGCTACACATATGATCATTATCAAATAATTATGATGACACAATTTTTGGGATTCGACCCCTTCTATGAAAGAATAATCGTAACTTTAAGATAATAAGACGTGTCAATGCGAAACGCACACAAAAATGTTCTCTTTGTATCAAGTAAGGATGAAATATAGGTTTTACTATGAATTGGAATAGAAGGCTGAGTTAAATCATAAAACTGTCTGTAGACTTGTTCTGTATCTTTTGCTTTGGTTGAAGAGCATGTAGTACTCAATGCGGAAAAATTGTAGCTTGAGACGCAATTAGCTTTCTCAAAGATATGTTATGAAGTATAAATTGCTAAGAAGAGAAAAAGAATTTACTAAATGAAGTATTGAGCTGAAGTTTGTCTAATCTACAGATATCTCGATTTTTTCTCATGAAATCAATTTTGAAACGTCGAATCATTTCTTTAATTTGCACGATTTTTAAAAAACGTTTCGGATATTAAGAAGTAAATGGTAAATTTTAAGATGCTAACAGTTCGATAACAAAATCTTTAACAATCCCGCCCACTATAGCAATCCTCTCCACTAAATGAAACTTCGACTTAATCACGCTCACAAAACGTCCTATTCTCGTGGAAATTTGAAACTGGCTCCTGATAATTTGTCGAACTTTGCAGCAGTTCTCAAATTGGTTCAGATAAGAGGTTATTTAGAAAGCGAAGTATCTGCGCAACCTAGATCCAGACTTCTATTTGAATAGGAATTTTCCATGATAGCCAGATTCGATTGAAATGAAGTACGACTGCAAAGAAAGTAGGGTTCTTTTTCGTGCTCAAAATCCTTAATTTATCCGACTGAATGAGAATTCTCTCTAATTGGTGACATAATGAGACTCATCCCGATTTTTTCTTATGATAAGAACGGAAAAATGTCGCTTTTTCGAAAGTTTTGGCTTGTTTAGCTAGTGAGTTAGTACAGAAGCGTGATGTGCTTTTTCAACACTCATAAAGTTGCTTGAGAGGGGTAAACGGCTATTAATAGCTGTTTGGACATACACAAAGAGGAAATTTATGAAATCTGCTCTCATTACCGTTTTTCAGGGAAATATCAACCAAAATAGATCAGCACTGCAATGAAGGAAGCATAGTCCCTCGTAAAAACAAGTAGGGCGTAGCTTTAAACCCTATTTTCAAGTGCATCTTCGGTATCCATCTATATTTCCAAAAAGAAACTCACTAAATTGTATCAAAGAACTAAAATCCCTCCAATTAGCCCAAAAAATTCGAGAGAATGTTTATTCCTATCAACTGATGGTAAAATTTGCCGTATATGGAAGCTTCCAGATTTCTCTTTTTCAAGTCACCTAAGCCGCCAATAAAATCAAAAGGAATATCGCCTTTAATTTATACTCAAAAGTCTCTTAACAGTTTCATTTAAGCTAACTATTCCGTAACGGCGATCTACTTCCTAACTTAATATTTTAGGTTCAATGTAATATTTCCTTATTTGGAGAGATTGCTCAAAGCGACTAGTAAATTCCAAGTAGCTCCTAACAAATATTGGTGTGCAAGACTCCAATCGAGGTTTGAATGAATGTTGTCGTTTCAACACGTGAAAAAATAAGTTTAGCATAAGTCTATTGCTAGATCGTTTGAGAAGCGCTATTTTGATCTTAAAATTCGAAAAAAAAACTTTTATACACTACAGCAAAGGTACTGAAGTCTTCGTCCTTTCGAGGAAGAGCCGGACCACCAGGTATAAGGAGACTAGCGTACATAAGACATGCAATTATACCCCCGATCCCAGTGCGTGAACAAAAGGGAGCAGGCAGTTGAATTTGGTGTCTGTATGTAGGCTTGTCGTTTTTCAATTTCAAATACAAATTGTTTATTAAAAATTTCCTTTCTCTGAATTTATATTTCGAACCATTCTAGAATAAAATAAATTAGCCATCCATATTTTTTATTCGCAGCTATTGAACCAGTTTATTTTGGACGTACTGCAAAATTTCTAAATATGGAATTAGTAGCAAATGGAGGCATTTAACTGGTCCTCACAAACGGTCTAAATGCAGCCAAAAGGACCGCTTTACACTCAGACGGCAATGTACTTGCCCAGACGAGGATACCATGACCTATAATCATCCGAAACGCGAGGCGAATACTCATTAGTTACCTGAGTTACACTTTTTTTCAGTAACAATTTCAGTTGAGCAAAAGCGGCTCAGATAGATCGAATTTCCTACGAAAATGAAAATAAAAGTACCACCTAAAGGGCGGCAGCCTTGATTGTATCTCTAACAAGTAGGAGGAGTGATCTTTGAGAGAAAAACAAATTGGAGAAAGGTTTGTAAGGGTCAAATGCAAACCTAATCCACTCATATCATAGAAGTATCGACTACATATTTGTCATAGAGCTCCGTTTGGGAGCCCTATCCTTGAATTTAAGTGATATTATTCGAAAAATAAATACCAAATGACCTAGTAAATGCTAATAGGTGGAGGTATTGAGCTCGGAGATGAGTGAATTCAGGTGATTTAGTCTTATGTGATTCAATTAATGAGATACTTAAAAAGGGATTAGTTATCTCACACGGGCCTTTCTCTTTTAATTTTGGGTGTTAAAGCCACTGAAAAAAAGCAATATAAAATGCCTTTCAAGGATTCAATTTGGTCACGTGGCAAACAAACCTATCGGAGAGTCCAACAATTTAGGTATCTCAGGTAAATGTTTCTTATTTAGATGACCCTGATGACTGATTGACCAAAAAACGAAGGAGGATTTGAGAAAAGCTAAAATTGATCTCGAATTAATTAAATTAAAATTGTTACAGATAGAACTTTTCCTTCTATTAAGTCAAAGTAAAAAGCAATAATTCCTTTAAATTTGTGGCATTCGTTTGAAACATTATTCAAGCATGAAGGATACCGTAGCTTTCTAACGAATTCAAATGATTTCATTGGCCTGCAGCTGAAAAATGAAAGATCTTAACTAGCTCATAGAGCTCTACAATGGCAGTGAGGTTAGAGATCTTTTTTTAAAACGATTTTTCCAATATTTCAGCAAACGGGGAAATTGATCACGGATTCTGCATTCGTAGCGGAACCTGACTGAAATGATACAAGTGGTTAGCTTAAAAATTCACTCTTTTCATAAAAAAATTTTCAAAAGACACACATAAAGAAATCAGTTCTTCGCATCCCTAAAGCTGCTGGATGTGTTTTCCTTGACCGTTATTTTAGATGGAATTTCGATTCTGCCGGTGACGCGTTTCTTATTCAAAACCCAAAAAAAAATTAATTATTCTAAATAAACACAATACACAAGGTCAGAGAGGAGAATTCAAACGCAATCGACAATTAACTTACATACAATCCGTGTACCTTGTTCTTTAAGTCATTCAGATTGTATTTCCTTCTTGCAGATACCCACAGAACAGGTGTCTTTGTGCTTTTAATTTGTCTGTTAAAAGCTTCTATTGATCCAGATTTTGGAATATGAATATTTTTTTTCAAATGATTCGAGAATTTTCATCTGGTTTGTGAGCGCATTAAGGAGTTTTTCACTATATATATGAAGTCTTAAGTAGTATCAGAGAAATTCATACTTCAGGGATTATTTTTTTTTCGAATGATTCCAGTAGTGTACAGGAAACTAACGATCAGTACAAAATTGTTCTCTAAGTTCCAGACTCGTCGGTCGAGATTCGGAGGGTACTTCGTAAATTAAATTATTAATTTAGCTGGTATTTTAAATTCATGTAAATTCAAGAAACTTTGCTAATTAAATGACGGCTCTATGGCTTTCATAAACGAATTTTGGGTCATATTCAGCAGAAAACAGCCGAGAGACAAACCTATACTTAGTTTGATATCTGCATGGACATTCAGGTGGTCCTACCAGAAAATTGGATGTTTTTAGCTTACGATCAGTTCTTCTTATGTAATGGATATTGAGAGTTCATTCAAACAGGTTCCTGTCTTTCGTGTCATCTCGACGAAAGAGATACCGCTGCAGGACTGTTATGATATGGAGGAAAAATATGCAATAATCGCAATAATAGAGGCTGAAATTCGTTGGTTTTCACTGCTTGAAGCAAAACCAGAAATAGGCAATCCGGATTTTAGAATAAGCTGTCCTCGTCTCTTTTAAAATAGATAGATGACATCAAAAAAATTTGAGTCAAGCCAGCAAAAACGTAATCACTGGCTAAAGCAAATAAGTCCTATGAATTCTACTTTGATGACCACAATGATGTTTTTTTGTTTGCCAACTACTAAAAGTCATCGCAGAATCCCATATTATTATTCTCTCAACATACTGCAATCTCCTCGCAGCAAAAAGAATAGCCAGATAGATTGGATTTCGCACAATATTGAAACTACTTTTTTTGCTCACTCGCAATAGTCTCTTATCCCGGTTTACCGCTAAGCTGTCAAATATCGCAATTGAACGTCTATCATTAAAAGTCCCTTACTCTTATAATCTGAAGCCTGTATTTCCAGATTCTGACACAAATTTCTCAGCAATAAGGAGAGAGCACATAATAGTGTTCTCAGAAAATACATCAAATAAATCTAATAATACAGGCATTCTATACGAAATCCAACAACTTTAACGAATAAATAAGTTCTTGTTGAGATTGACTCCTTCAGAAGCTCCAATACTCTTGACTCAGTTTAGATTATAATGGCAACGACTAATTCGTGTATTTGGCCTTTTATTCACACAGTTTGATGTGTATAGTATAAAGTAAGCGATAAAATCTCTGATATTACAAGACTGCCTCTAACACCCGAAGCAACAGCGATGCTGACGCATTGTCGACTTGAAGTTTCGAACTTTCTCTTTATTATTCCTCACTTTTGAGTACAATTTGCGGGAGGACAAAAAAAGTTCATTTTTCTGATGAAATCACGAGAATAAAAATATTATCTGGGGTAGTATGTATACTTGAAGCGAAGCGACTATGAATTTAAATAAAAGCACTTAATTTCCTGAATCACGTCCTCACAATGACAAACCCTCTGCCAACAAAGGTCAGCCACGTTCTCCAGACGTCATACCCAGTGGTTCGTCGCTACATCGACCTGCCTCACTATCGTCTCCTACTCTTCGCTGGTCTCACTTTCGATCATAAATCTGACCTTGTTTTAGTAAATACCCTCACCCGAAAGGTGATATTCCGCAAAAGGCTCGGGTCTCGAATCGTGACGAAGATCCAATACTGCAAAGACGATGATACCGTCACGGTCCTAACTCATGTTCGGTCAGTCCTTGTTTTTAAGATTGCTCGAGGTGGCATGTGTCAGTTCGATGAATTTCGTCATGACAAAGACGTATATGACTATGACTACGTCGACGGATTAAGACATGTTGCTACCTGTGGAGACTTCCCTGGAATAATGATTTGGGATTGTAATATGAAAAAGCAGGTTCAGTGCTTGACGAATTATGATGCATACCCATTCAGATGCGTCAGATTCCAAAAGGAAAAGCAGTGGCTGGTGGCAGGGTTCCTGAAAGGCATCATTGTCTTTTGTTACAAGAGCAAAGAGCAATTGTTCAAATTTGACGATTTTTTCCGTTCGTATGTCAACCAGATAGATTATTGCCCGTTTTCGGAGGATAGGTTCTTCGCTGCGGACCATGTGAAGACTTTTTATTGTTTTCATATAAAGAATGATGGGAAGTTGGGTCAGTATGAGCGTATCGGCCCGTTTGAGACTGGAATCACGAGTTTCACGCAGGTCCATCATAAAGGGATTTCGATAGTTTCTGAAGAGAGAAGGACTCGTTTTTTGAACATGAAGGAGAATTTCACGACGATGGAGTGCAGAAATCCTGTAATGAAACTGGGAGGGTATCTGCATTATGACCATGAGAGGAAGAAGCTGCTCATGGCTTGTAGAATAGGCAACACAAGCAAAATTATCATTTGGAAAATGCATTAACATTGCTTTGGATATCAAACATCCTCAGTGATGAGGCCGGGCAGTTGATTATAAAATGATACTCATACTTTATTTTATTTCGAAGAGGACAACTTTACAATTAGTTATGATACCTATATTCTCACTCGAATTTGAAGGTAATCAGAGATGTTTGGTTTTCGGGCTTCAGAACTGAAACCCGAAAGTCTACAACATAATTTAAATACTATGATGTCATTGATTTTTAAATGATCCAACTAGATTTCTGATTATTTGATTCCTAAAGTGAGTTCATTTACCTATAGCTTTGAGTATTCCAAGAAGCTCCTCTGTCGGTGTTTTTCTACGGTAGATCATCGAATTCTAGTAAGCATGCACGCTAACTCCGAGCTTTCAGGAAAATTTGATATAAAATAAAAATTTCGTCGAAAAAGTGGCAATAACCAAGGGGATAAATTCCAATGGAGCTACAAGAGCTGAGCATCGAGAAATGCTATCAAAAACTGAAACCACAGCTAACACATAGACTCGAAAAAGCGAATACCGAAAAACTTAACTCAATTACATATGAATTATCCGATTCATATACCCTTGGAAGACTAGCATCTCCTGTTTTGACTCCAAAATGCTTGGGCTGCCAGCCAATGGAGTTCGAAGTGCTCGAAATGCTAGCTGAAGACGGCAAAGTTAAATGTCACACGTGCATGGAGACATGTCAATTAACAGATCTGCTTAGAGTTACTCTTTTTGAAGAAATCCTCGCTGGAGACCCGAAGGAGCAGTACAATCAAGTCATTCTTTATCTAAAGAGTCACACCTATGCATACATAGCAAATGCCACTCTGAACAGTTTTCCACACTTCCGTGAATTTGAGATTGCTTTAAGAACCGCCAAAGGTTATGCATCCAATGCAGAACCTCGCAGTGTTAGATCTACCCTCTCGAAGGAAGAGAAGAAAAGAGGGTATATTGAGCTGCTGATAGCTGAAAAAGGAGTTTCTCAGCATTTTATAAGAGGAAGAAAGTGCGAGCATGCAAGCGTCATGGATTTTAAATATTACTATGAAAATCTGTTTGAAAAAAGCGTTGTTGAGTGTCCATTCTGCTCGCTTCGACTCGAAATTGTGGAACTCGAGTTTATTGAAGACATCAAACTGACAAAGGTTCAGTATGATGACTCGGAGCCAGGGAAAATCAAAATTTCGACGAAAGAGTTTGGATTAGTTGAACATAAGGAACCTGAGGAAGTCATGAAGATACTTAAAAGAATAGCTGAAGAATCAACGGATATCCAAGAGCGACAGAAAGATCTTGCTCCGATATTTTATTTTTATAAAGAAATAGCTGAGACTAAGATCTCATTACCAATAAAGGTTAGGAATGATAGCATGTACCTCGCTCATGATCCAAAGTTTCAAGAGCTTCTTCGTGATCACATAAAATAATGAATTATGTCTTCCATTTTTCTGCAAGATGACTATTAGTTGTGTTTCAATTAAAGATCCTTGAAAAAAATTGTGATTGTATGTAGAGATAATGTTCTTAGTTAGAAATAGACGAAACAGACAAATTGAAAAGGAATTAGAGGAGCTTGTTGCAATTTTCGATTAGAATGGATAAAAATTAATTTCTTCAAAGTAGAACGTCTTCTATTAAAAGACACTGGTATTTTCGAATTTTTAAAAATGTGTCATTATCATTGAGAAAAGCAACGATAATCCCTTAGAGGATAAGTTCAGAGTGATGCAACTACATTTAGTTAGATGCCCATGTCCATAAAGTTGAACTGACCATTTTTCAGAATCAGCAGGGAAAATTGTAATATATACCATTCCTCACAAAAAATGGCAGAGTCCGACCGCCATAGGGCTATGGAAAAAAGAATACGCTGACTGGAGACCACTCAATCGTGATAAGAGCAAACTTGAGTTTGAATGGAATCTCATACACTAATAGCTACTCTCCATTTGAAATTGAGAAAATGAATGATCAACAATATTATGTCGGTTTGAACGGGATAGATCTCTTCTTTTCTCTTAAGTTCCAAGTAGTTCTTCAGGAAAACCTTGATGGGAAAGTGTCGGAAGCACCTTAACTTGTACACTGCTTGAATAGACGGCTGTGGAAAGGTTATGGATATCAGAGGAATATATAGAGCTTCGGAGATGTTCATAATTTACAATAGGCTTGATTTGTGGGTTTGGAAATCGTGCAAACGTCTTCTATTAGATGAGATAAATATATTTAATTGTTATTAACGGCATGTCTAAGTTTGCGATTTATGCTTCATCTCAATTTGACGTGGAAGATGAGTTTAATACTTGATTCTCATACCTTTCATCAAGTTTCTACGGCAATTCATTAACTTTTGGACTCGTGTGAACAAGCTATCTTGCATCACTCCTTTTCATGTAAGGCTAGATTTCTTCTCTTCAAAGGGGGCCTACTTTGACTCTTAGCTCCATTTATGATACTCTGTCTGCCAGTAAATTCTCTGCCGCTGCCATCGCCTGTAATTTGATCGAAATTTAAATAAACTTGCCGAATGTTATTTTTAGGAGTAACTTTATCGGAATTAAATTTGGAACTCATTAATCTGCTGTAGAACTCGTTATTTTCTCGAGATTTTCGATGCGTTGAGCTTTCTCTTCGAATCGCAACGTTTGAGGGAAGGAATGGGTGTAAGTTCACCATAACATAAGAAAAAGATAAAAAAAAAAATTGAGTTATGCCAATAATGAGGAGATTTCCGGCTCCATAACTTTTGGTTGTGCAGCGAAAAATTCATCATTTAAGGCGTAGAAAACAAAGACCAGGGCAAATTTCTTTGAAATGGTGTGAGAGTAGAGATATTTCCCTATTTTGAGGGCACTTTATGTGCGTTTTTCACATATCAGGAATTTCCAAAGAGGTATTTTAAGGCAAACTACAGAAAAATATGAATCACGTCCTTCGGGAATTAATTCAAATAGTTGACACCATTTAAACAAAATCAATTATTCTAATTAGAACTGAAAATGGTAAATAAATATTTCCTGCTCGCCCTTTTCGCATGCTTTGTTATCGGCTGTAATTCAGCACTCGCTCCAGGAGCTGTCTGCACAGCGGATGATCAGTGCGGCAAATATTACCTCTGTGAAGATTCAGTGTGCACTCATAAAGATCTATTCCCAAACACCACTTCTGAGGAGCTTGGAGGTGTCTTTGTCGCAATCATAGCAAATTCTATCTCCAATACAGGTGGAATAGGAGCCGGTGGTCTCCTCGTGCCGTATCTCAATCTCATGAATAATCTCAGTCCTAACGCAGGCATTGTTGTGACCTATGCCATCGTCTTTGGTGGAGGCATCGGAGCCGTACTAGGTGTCATCTTCAAGAAAAACCCAGTCACTGGTGGCCCACTTATCGTCTACAATATCGACATACTTTGTATTCCATGTTTGCTTGGAGGAGTTCCTATTGGAATCCTGTTGAATAAGATATTGGCTCCAATCGTCGTGACTGTTTTGCTCTTTTGTCTTCTCCTATTCAGTATCATTAAAATTGGCCAGAGATTCAGAGAAACCTTCAAGAAAGAAAGACAACTGGCGAAAGAGGCAAAAGCTCTAAAAGAGGCACAAGAACAGCCGATACCTCTAGGCACTGAAGCGCAGGGACAATTGCGTGAGGAATCGACTCCTGTGGAAGATGAAAATCGTGTCACAGAGCAAGACAATCCAGTTGAAGGCGCGCCAAATGACCAGCTGGAAGTCGAGATGAAAAAATCGAATAAACCTGAAGAGCTCAACTCTGAAAAAGATCTAATCGTGACAACGGAGCCAGGAACACATCACCATCAACATCACCATAATGAAAATCAACACCATCAATTAAATATGATTCACATAGAAGAACCTCAAGGGAGAAAATCTCATCGAGTCTTCGTCCATCCAAAACACGGAGACGTCGTCGATGTTGAAGATGAACTTTATGAGCTTGGAATGAATAGCGTCCTGTTCATGGCGCTCCCTGATCCTCAGAAAATTGTCGATGAAAATCGAGAAATAGAAAGAAGACACTCTCTAGAGAGAAGGCTAAGTTTAGAAAGAAGACCAAGCTTAGAGCTACAGGAGAAAGTCAAGTCGCAGAAAGCGGACACAGAAGTTACTCTACCTCAAATATCAGAGGCTGAGAAGCAGCTCGCTGAAAAAATCCGAAAAAGAGAATTGAGAAGATTTCCCTTGGAAAAAGTAGGTATTCTTTTCCTCTCCCTCGCTCTCTATGTTATCTTTAACATTATCATGGGAACATCAAAATTCGAATCGGTCACAGGTAACATAGGCTATTGCTCAGGTGGGTACTGGGCGCTTTGGGTAATACTGATTCTTCTTGAGATTGGCATATATATCTTCGCCGTATTCTTGGTTCTCAAAGGGCAAAGACAGAAAGAAAGCATTGGTTGGGACTTCCGTCCTGAAGATCTTAAACTGAACAGAAAGAGAGCCATTGTGATCTTCCTCGTGAGCTTTTTGGGTGGAACGCTGGGCGGTGTACTTGCTCTTGGTGGCGGATTGATAATCGCTCCTTTCTTTTTGGAATTCGCTGTTCCTCCTCAACCACTTGCTGCTTCTGCAGCCGTTTTCATTATCTTCACTCAATTCAGCACGCTCATCATCGCTATCCTCACGGGTTCTTACGCTGCAAAAGATTTCATATTCCTCCTTTGCATTTCAGCCGTTTTCTCTTACATGTTCTCTCGAGGTGTGAACTGGTTTGTTCACAAAACTAAAAAGCAGTCTCTCATCCTTGGAATCCTTGTGATAATCCTCGTCATTGCTTTTATTGCTAACCTTGCTGCGATGAGCATTAATCTCAGAGACAATAAAGACTTTATGGTTAGTTTTGTTTCTTACTGTTAGCTTAGTAGGCTGTTGATATTAGGTATATAAGATTATTTTTATGTTTGGCTCCTTAATAGTCTTATTGGTAACGATTTGCTTCATATAACGAATTGATTGAATTATGAAAAAGGTAGAGCCTCTAATATTCAGAAAATTCTAAAAGCTTTCTCTTGTCGAGAGTACTAATCTGTGAACTTCGGATTTATGTGTTCGAATTTTCATGTAACTCTCGACGTTAATTACTTCTCCGAAACAATAATCCATTATATTTTATTGCGATTTACTAGAAATTCTTATATTTTTTTTTGTCATAATAAGGGAGAGTCATATGAATTATCCTATCGATACTAGAAAGTTTGAGAGATTTGTAACTTTTGGTAAAAAAAAAAAGGACCATTCAAAATTTATACAACCTACAAGACAAAATTTATAGATTTTTCGGATGTTTGTGATTATGTATATCATCAGTGACATTATGGTTCGATCAAAAATGTTTTATCTGCACCCGAAGAATTAAGACAAAAATATATATCGTTTCGACTGATGTTTAGAGTTCACTAATATTAAAGCAATTAAAATTTTTGAAAACGGTTGGGTTTTTGCAGCTCGAATGTTACAGAATGAGTGGTCAATGAATACACAGTCCTCAAAAAGCTAAATTTTGATACTACAGACCCTTCACTTTTTTATTTAGTGGTTTCATACAATGACTGATAAAAACAAGTATTTAATTGAATTATTTTTATTCAAAGAAATGCGAATGTTCCTTTATGACTTTACATTAAGGAGTTTAAGATATAAATTAATTTCAAGATTCTTATTCGAAGAAAAATGAAAAATAAGTCTTTCTTGCTAGCTGTTTTCGCATGCTTGGCTATTCGCTGCAATTCAATGCTCGCTCCAGGAGCCGCATGTACAGCGGATGATCAGTGCCCTAAATTCTATCAATGTCAAGATGCAGTATGCACTCATAAATCGCTCTTTCCAAACACCTCTTCAGAAGAGCTTGGAGGTATCTTCGTCGCGATTATAGCAAATTCCATCTCCAATACAGGTGGAATAGGAGCCGGTGGTCTCCTTGTGCCTTATCTGACTCTCTTGAATAACTTTACTCCCAACACAGGCATTATTTTAACCTATGCCATCGTCTTTGGTGGAGGCATTGGAGCCGTACTAGGTGTCATCTTCAAGAAAAACCCAGTCACTGGTGGTCCACTTATCGTCTACAATATTGATATCCTTTGTGTTCCATGTTTGCTTGGAGGAGTTCCTATTGGAATATTGCTGAATAAGATACTGGCTCCAATAGTCGTGACTGTTTTGCTGTTTTGCCTTCTTTTGTTTAGTATTATTAAAATTGCCCAGAGATTCAGAGACACCTTCAAGAAAGAAAGGCATCTCGCTAAAGCGGCAAAAGCTCAGCAGCCGGTTAAAGAACAGGCAATTAGTCTAGGTACAGAAGCTCAGGAACAATTGCGAGAGGGATCAGATCCCGCGGAAGACGAAAATCGTGTCACAGAGCAAGATAATCCAAATGAGGACGCACCTAACCGTGAGCTGGAAGTTGGGACGAAAAAATCGATAAGTCTTGAAGAACCTACAAACGAAGCAAATCGGATAGAGACAAGAGAGTCAGTCACACATCATCATAATCAGCATCACCAACATCATCAGAACCATCACTCAAATTTAATTCACAAAAGGGAACCTCATGGAAGAAAATCTCATCAAGTGTTTGTTCACCAAAAACATGGTGACATCGTCGATGTTGAAGATGAACTTTATGAGATCGGAATCAATAACGTCTTGACTTTTTTGGCTCTCTCTGATCCTGAAAAACTCGTCGAAGAAAATCGAGAAATAGAGAGAAGACACACTCAAGAGAGAAGACAAAGCTTAGAGAGAAGAAATAGCATGGAGCGACAGGAAGCTGAAGTTCCTCTACCACAAATATCAGAAGCGGATGCACGGGTGGCTGAAAAAATTCGAAAAAGAGAAATAAGGAGATTCCCCTTGGAGAAAATCGGTATTCTTTTCCTCTCTCTTGCAATCTATGTTATCATGAACATTCTCATGGGAACGGCGAAATTCGAATCGGTCACTGGTAACATAGAGTATTGCTCAGGTGGGTACTGGGGGATCTGGATAGCATCGATTATAATCCAAAGTTGTTTGTATATAATGTCCGCTCTTCTAATTTTGAAATGGCAAAAAGACAAAGAAAAGATTGATTGGGATTTCCGTCCTGAAGATGTTAAACTCAATGTAAAGAGAGCCATTGTGATCTTTCTCGTGAGCTTTTTCGCTGGAGTCTTGGGAGGTGTACTTGCTCTTGGTGGCGGATTGATAATCGCTCCTTTCTTTTTGGAGTATCACGTTCCTCCTCAACCACTTGCTGCTTCTACAAGCGTGCTCATTATCTTCACTCAATTTAGCACTCTTATCATCGCTATCCTTACGGGTTCTTACACAGCGAAGGATTTATTATTTCTCCTTTGCATTTCAGCCGCTTTCTCCTACATTTTCTCTCGAGGTGTGAACTGGTTTGTTCACAAAACTAAAAAGCAGTCCATCATCCTTGGAATCCTTGTGATAATCCTCGTCATTGCTTTTATTGCGAACCTTGCTGCGATGAGCATTAATCTCAGAGACAATAAAAATTTTATGGTTAGTTTTGTCTCTTACTGTTAAAGCGAGAGACTCTTCATTGGAAACAGTACTTTTATATTAATATCAATTACATGAATTAAGTGAAACTTTTATTTTATTTTATTTTTCTCTGCAGATGTCCTATTGGTAGCAATTAATAATGATAATGAGGTAGAGTCGTCTTTAATATTGAACAGAGCACACCAAGATATGCCTTGTTGGCAGTTCTCACTTCGAACCCCATTATTCTGACAAATGACTCCATGTTCCAAAATTTTTTTCCTTCACGACAATGATATCTCTTTCAATACAAGAGAAAAATAATTGCTCGAAATGATTAACTCTGCAACTTTTATGTAAGGAAACACCACTTTTAAATAATGATGCCTTTGGAACAAGGAAGGTTATGCATTTTTTTCTGAGCCTAACAGAAGATTGATTTTGAAAATAAAATAAATTATAGGTACGTGACTCCTGAAATAAAAACGCATGATTGGCCATGGAAGAACCTAATTGTATACTTTCTGTTGATGCTGTTGTGGAGTGCACTCTTTCTGCTACTTCCCGCAGGCTGACTTATTTTCATCAACTTTGGGAGTTCATTGGTTCTTTTTCAAGTATCTCGTTGCATTGGGCTTATTATATCACTCATTTTGCTCAAATGGAGAAACTGATACTACCTAAATTTTCACAGAGAAAGCAAGATTCGAGAGACTAAGATATAAGATCTGTGTTTCTGCTGTGAATAAATTCTTGAAAAGGTAGTATACTACATCTCTATTGTTACAAAGTGATGACCAGGAATGCAAAAAATGACTTGTCATGTGACGAGGAGGTGATTCTTAATCACTGTTTGATTTTTCATTAACACTGACAGAGGGTGTTTGATTTTTTCATTAACACTGACAGAGGGTGTTTAATCGAATTAGAACTTTTTAAAAAACGCTATCCTTTATGATTTTACCTTCAGATGCTTATGATTTTGACTTTATGGCATTTTGTGTGACATCCCAAGGGTTTATGATTTAGCTCTAGAGGAGTTTATGATTTTCACTTCAAGGGCGTTTCTGATTGTAACTTCAGGGGCTGGTGAACCTAATTATGGAGACTCATGAATTTCAATTAGACCTCAAGGCCTTATATCCGAAGCGTTTTTCAGGATTATATTCAAAGTAAAAATGAAAAATTACTTTATCCTGTTAAGTGTTTTGGCCTACTGCATTATCTGCTGCAGTGCAGTGCTCTCTCCAGGAGATGCTTGCACAGCCGATGAAGAATGCCCTAAATACCATATCTGTGAAGATGCAGTCTGCACTCATAAAGATCTATTTCCAGACGCCACTTCTGAGGAGTTTGGAGGTGTGTTCGTCTCGATCATTGCAAACTCACTCTCTAATGCAGGTGGGATGGGAGCTGGTGGCCTTCTCGTGCCTTATCTGTCTCTCATGAATAATTTCACACCTAATTCTGGAATTATATTGTCGTACGCTATTGTCTTTGGCGGAAGCATTGGAGCCCTGCTCTGTGTTATCTTCAAAAAAAACCACGTCACTGGTGGCCCACTTATCGTTTATAATATCGATATGCTTTGTATTCCATTGCTGCTCGCAGGAGTTCCTATTGGAGTACTACTCAATAAGATATTGGCTCCAATAGTCGTGACTTGTTTGCTCTACTGTCTCCTTATCTTTGGTATCTATAAAATTGGCCAGAACTTTCTAAGAAATTTTCGGAAAGAAAGAGAGCTGGCAAGAGAGGCAAAAGCTCTAAAGGAAAAACAGCCGGCTACTCTCGGGACAGAAGCACAAGGACCGCTCGCAATAGAAAACGAACAACTTGCTAATGAAATAGCGGTCGTATCCGAGGAGTCGCCTGCTGCTGATGAATTAGAAGTGAAAGAAACTCTGGTAGATCTTGAAAAGCCCAACTCTGAAGAGACTCCACTCGAGAAAAAGGTGTTGGAAGTGGAAGAAGACCCCCAGGAGCCGCAATCCACACAAATAATCCACACAGAAGAACCTAAAGGTAGGAAATCTCACCGAGTTTGGGTCCATCAAAAACATGGAGACATCGACGATGTTGAAGATGAGCTTTATGAGCTTGGGTTCAATACAGTCATGGCTTTCATGGCGGTCTCTGATCCCGAGAAAGTCGTCGAAGAAAATCGAGAAATAGAAAGAAGACACGCTCTAATGCGAAAACAAAGCTTGGAACTACAGGAAAAGGTGAACCCGCAAGAAAAAGAATTGGAGAATGCTCAAACTCAATTCTCAGAAGCTGATAAACTGTTGGCTGAAAAAATTCGAAAAAGGGAATTGAGACAATTCCCATTGGAAAAGATCGGTGTTCTTCTCCTCGCCCTGGCAATCTATGTTATCATGAACATTCTCATGGGAAATGCGAAATTCGAATCGGTCACTGGTAACATAGAGTATTGCTCAGGGGGATACTGGGGGCTCTGGATAGCACTGATTATACTCGAAATTTGTGTGTATTTCCTGGCTGCCTTCCTCGTTTTGAGACAAAATAGGGAGAAAGAAAGAATAGGCTGGGAATTCCGACCTGAAGATGTTAAACTCGATGCGAAAGGTGCGGCTGTTCTTCTTGGCCTGGGCTTCTTCGCTGGAATGTTGGGAGGCATACTTGCTCTTGGCGGCGGATTGATCCTTGCTCCTTTCTTTTTGGGAAAAAGGGTTCCTCCTCAGCCATTAGCTGCTTCTACTTGCATCTTTATTGTCTTCTCTCAGTTCAGCACCCTTATCATCTCAATCCTTGCAGGTTCGTACACTGCAAAGGATTTATTATTCCTACTCTTCATTTCAGCCGCGTTCTCCTTCCTATTCTCTCGAGGTGTGAACTGGTTTGTTCACAAAACTAAAAAGCAATCGATAATCCTTGGAATTCTTACCGTAATACTCTGTATTGCTTTCATTGCCAACGTTGCTGCAATGAGCGTTAATCTGAGAGACAATAAGACGTTCATGACAACTTTTGTCTCTTACTGCTGAGGGAGACTCTCCTATGAAAGCAGTTTTATTCAGTTGATAATAGGCAGATAAGGAAAGTTCATTCGCCTTATATATTTTATGTTGATCGAAATACCCATATTGTTAACAATTAGTAATGATAATGAGGTAGGGTATTTAATACTGAACCAAATACATCAAGATATGTCTTGTTTTCAGTTTCACTTAGAATTCCAGATTTAGAAAACTCTGGAAAATGATCTCCATGTTTCAATTTTTATTTCCCTCTAGGCAGCAATGACACTTTCAACACAAGAGGAGGAGTAATTGGCTTGACAATTAGTAACTCTTCAGTCTATTAGCCAGGAAATGCCACTTTGTCAATACCCATGAAACATGGGAGGGTGATGCATTTTTTTTCGCAAGAATCAATTAGAGAACCGTTTAAAATTTAATTAAATTAAATAGACGTGAATCCTTAAAAAAACCTGCATTTAAATTAGCCTATCGCATAGCTATTTCTTTTCCGTTGTTGTTGAGTGATCTTTCTATTCTTTCCCGCAGTTTAACTTCTTTTCATATCCTCTGAGGATTTGTTAGTTTTTTTTTCCTCCTAGAGTTACTTTAGACTAACCTTATGATAACACTCATTTTACTTGAAAGGCAAGACTCATGATATCTAAATTTCCACATATCTAGTAGGATTCGATAGAATTTGAGATACACAATCTAATCTTTTGGAGCAAAATATTGAAAAAGATTTGAGTACTGCATCACTCTTGCTACAAAGCGAGGAGGAAGCAAACGCAAAGAGTTCAACAAATGCGTTTTATGCAGAGAGGAGGTGATTCTTGACCCTGTTTATTAAATTTTTTTTATACGTTGGTAGCCAACGAATCTTTGATCGAATTGGAACCATAAAACAAAACATAAAATCTGTTTATAGTTTTCCCTTCAAGGGATATATGATTGTAGCCACCACAGTTGCTCATGGTTTGAACCTCAGGACGTGTTGTTTGTAACTTCCCAAGAGGATATGATAGAGATTTAGAGGAGTTTATATCATTTTCACTACAGGGCGTCTATGATGGTAACATTTGGAGATTGATGAACCTAATTGTGGGGGGTTCATGATTTTTAAATGAATTTAAACCCCAAGGGTTTATATTCAGAGCACATCCAGCCATTTATATAATCAAAATACAAATGAAAAATTGCTTGATCCTATTCACGGTTTTAACCGCTTGTGTTATCTTCGGTCGTGCAACGCTCTCTCCAGGAGATAAATGCCTCAACGTGTCTGATGAGTGCCCTAAATACCATTACTGTGACCTAGAAGATGGAGTATGCACTCATAAAGATCTATTTCCAGAAGCCACTTCTGAGGAGTATGGAGGTGTCATGATTGCGATAATTGCAAATTCAGTCTGTAATACAGGAGGACTGGGAGCTGGTGGGATGGTCACGCCTTTTCTGACTCTCATGAATAATTACAATCCGAATACAGGAATTATTATCACCTATGCCTTCGTCTTTGGAGGTAGCATTGGAGCCTTGCTTGGTATCCTTTTCAAGAAAAATCCAGTCACTGGTGGCCCGCTTATCGTTTGGGATATCGACATACTTAGTATTCCACTGTTGCTCGCAGGAGTTCCAATTGGAATACTGTTGAATAAGATCTTGGCTCCAATAGTCGTGACTTGTTTGCTCTACTGTCTTCTCATCTTTGGTATAGTTAAAATTGGCCAGAACTTCCTAAGAACTTTACGGAAAGAAAGAGAACTATTTAGAGAGGCTAGAGAGGCTAAAGCTAAGGTGGAGGATAAATCACCGGCTACTCTCGGTACAGAAGCACAAGGACCGCTACGTGAGGAACCGCTTGCATTAGAAAACGAACAACATGCTAATGAAGGAGCCGTCGTAACCCAAGAGCAACCTAATCATAGACCAGAAAAAAAAGAATCTACAGATATTGAAAAGCCCAACTCTGAAAAACCAGACTCTGAAAAGCCACACTCTGAAGAGACTTCACCTGAGAAAAAGGTATTGGAAGTGGAAGAAGTCCATCCGGAGCCACATTCCACACAAATTATCCACACAGAAATACCTGAGGGAAGAAAATCTCACCGAGTTTGGGTCCATCAAAAACATGGAGATGTCGTCGATGTTGAAGATGAGCTTTATGAGCTTGGAATTAATACTGCCATGGCTTTCATGGCGGTCCCTGATCTTGAGAAACTCGTTGAAGAAAATAGAGAAATAGAAAGAAAAACCTCATACTTAAGAAAACCAAGCTTGGTGATGCACGTAGCTGTGAAACCGCTAGCAGAAGAACAGCAAGAGAAAGAAGTGGGGCCCTCTCAGCCCCAAGAACCTAAAGAACCTCAAGGACCTCAAGAACCTCAAATGTCAGAAGCCGATAAACTATTGGCTGAAAAAATTCTTAAAAGGGAATTGAGACAATTCCCATGGGAAAAGATTGGTATTCTTTTCCTCTCCCTTGCAATCTATATTGTCTTTAGCATTCTCATGGGAAATGCGAAATTCGAATCGGTCACGGGCAACATAGAGTATTGCTCAGGGGGATACTGGGGGCTCTGGGCAGGATTGATGATACTCGAAGTCTGTGTGTATCTACTGGCTGCCTTACTCGTTTTGAAACGAAATAGGGAGAAAGAAAGAATAGGTTGGGTATTCCGACCTGAAGAGATTAGGCTCGATGTAAAAGGTGCAATTCAACTTCTTGGCTTGGGCTATTTCGCTGGACTGTTCGGAGGTGTACTTGCACTTGGTGGCGGATTGATAATGGGCCCTTTCTTCTTGGGAAGAAGAGTTCCTCCTCAGTCACTTGCAGCTTCTACATGCCTCTTCATTGTCTTCTCTCAATTCAGCACCCTCATCATCTCTATCCTCACAGGTTCGTACTCTGCAAAGGATTTAATGTTCCTTCTTTTCGTTTCATTCGGATTATCATACTTCCTCCAGCAAACGGTGGGCTATATCGTCAAGAAAACCAAAAGAGGATCGATTATCCTCGCCATCCTCGTTGTGATCCTCGTCATTTCTTTCGTTATTAACATTGCTGGGATGGTCGTCAACCTCCAAAACAATAAAGATTTCATGACGACTTTTGTCTCTTACTGCCCATAATAAGAGACTTTTCTTGAAAAGAGTGTTTCTAAGTCGACATTAGTTATGTTTGGTATGTATGCATTTGTATATATATTGATTTGTTACTCGTCTTATTCATAGCACTTCGTTCATTGAGGTAGGTCCTTAACATTGAACAAAACACATAGATATCTCTTGTCCGCATTCTTCAATTGGAAATCCAGATTTAGATGGCCCGGAAATAACCTCGAGTCGCAATTTTATTTCCCTCAGGGCAGCCACAACTCTTTCAACACAAGAAAAATTATTCACTTGGGAATTTTCTCGAAATTCTCAACTCCTCGGATTTTCGGTCAGCATATGCTCGAGAGATTGCTTTCGAATGAACCCCGAAAGAGTTTGGACTTACAATTGATGTCTGTGAGAGTTTGTTCATCCTGAAAAAAGATAATGCTATTATCAACGAAAAATGTGGAGAAAAGTCCAATCAAATCAAGTATAAAATTCTTATTTATATTTCCAGGTAAGAACATTCAAAAAGATCCAAGCTAAATGAATTAAACTTTTCAGTTTAGATATGGAGAAAATATGATTTTTGAGTTACCAATTTATCGTAGACCCACGGGACACAGAAAATGGAACACGAGAGGGTGATGCATTATTCTCCGAAAATTAACAGAAAAGCCTTGATAAAAATTAAACAAACTAAAAGCACGTGACTCCTTAAAATAAAACCGCATAAAAATTAGCCTATCACCTAACTGGATGCTTTCTGTTGTTGATTCTTCTCTTTTTTTGGCTCCTTTCCCGCAGTCCGACTTATTTTGATAAGCTCCAGGAATCCGTTAGCTGTTTTTCAGGAATTTCTTCGGATTGGACTTGCGATATTAGCCATTTTCTTGAAAGCAAAAGAAAGACTCATTTCACAAAACTTCCACCTACAGAGAAGACTTTAATAAGCTTCGTGATACATGATCTGCGCTTCTGATGTCTCGAGGAGGTAGAAAGCACAACTCAATGCAAAAAAAATAAATTGCTATGTGACGAGGAGGTGATTCTTAATCACTGTTTGATTTTTTGATATACGTTGACAGAACAACGGGTTCTAAATCGAATTAAAATTTTAAAGAAACGAATTTCGTTTATGATTTTATCTTCAAATGCGGACGATTTTAACTTTGGAGCGTTTTGAATGGAACATCCCTGGTGTTTATGATTTGGGTTGAGAGGAATCTATGATTTTAACTTCCAAGGCGTTGATGATTGCAAGTTCAGGGCGTTGATGAACCCAATTATGGGGGTTCATGGCTTTAGTTTAATTTTAATTTGGAGGATTTATACTCGAAACGTCTGAAATAATTCTATTCGAATAAAAAATGAAAAATTACTTAGTCCTTCTCACTACTGTTATTGTTGCATGCTGTGTCGTCAGCTGCAATGCAGCGCTCTCTCCGGGAGATGCTTGCACAGCAGATGAAGAATGCCCGAAATACCATATTTGTGACGAAGATCGAGTATGCTCTCATAAAGATCTATTTCCAGACGCCGCTTCTGAAGAGTTTGGAGGCGTTTTCGTCGCGATCATAGCAAATTCAATCGCCAATACAGGTGGTATGGGAGCTGGTGGCCTCGTCGTGCCTTATCTGTCTCTCATGAATAACTTCACACCTAATTCAGGAATTATTTTGACCTATGCTATCGTCTTTGGCGGAGGTCTTGGAGCAATGCTTGGTATCATTTTCAAGAAAAATCCAGTCACTCATGGACCGCTTATCATTTACGATATCGACATTCTTTGTATTCCATTATTGCTCGCAGGAGTTCCAATTGGAATACTATTGAATAAGATATTGGCTCCAATAGTCGTGACTTGTTTGCTCTACTGTCTGATTGCCTTTGGTGCAATTAAGATTGGCCAGAACTTTGTAAGAAATTTCAAGAAAGAAAGAGAACTAGCAAGAGAGGCTAAAGAGGCAAAAGCTCAAAAGCCAGTTGAAAAACAACCTGCTACTCTCGGTACAGAAGCACAAGGACCGCTACGTGAGGAGCCGCTGGTGATAAAATACGAACAACAGGCTCATGAAAAAGGCGTTGTAACTGAAGAGACACCTAATCATGAACTGGAAATGAAAGAAATTCCAGAAGATCTTGAAAAGCCCAAATCTGTAGATACTTTACCCGAGAATAAGGAACGAGAAATAGAAGGAAATCATCAGGAACCACAATCCACACAAATAATCCACACAGAAATACCTGAGGGCAGAAAATCTCACCGAGTTTGGGTCCAACAACAACATGGAGACATCGTCGATGTTGAAGATGAACTTTGGGAGCTTGGAATCAATACTGCCATGGCTTTCATGGCGGTCGCTGATCCTCAGAAAGTCGTCGAAGAAAATCGAGAAATAGAAAAAAGGATCTCTTACTTGAGAAAACCAAGCTTGGTAATGCACGTAACTGTGAATCCGCAAGAAAAGGAACAGCAGGAGAAAGAATTGGAGACTGCTCAACCTCAACTTGAACCTAAAATACCAGAAGCCGATAAACTGTTGGCTGAAAAAATTCAAAAAAGGGAATTGAGACAATTCCCATTGGAAAAGATCGGTATTCTTTTCCTCGCCCTTGCAATCTATATTGTCTTTAGCATTCTCATGGGAAATGCGAAATTCGAATCGGTCACGGGTAACATAGAGTATTGCTCAGGTGGATACTGGGGGCTCTGGATAGCATTAATTATACTCGAAGTCTGTGTGTATCTACTGGCTGCCTTACTCGTTTTGAAACGAAATAGGGAGAAAGAAAGAATAGGTTGGGTATTCCGACCTGAAGAGATTAGGCTCGATGTAAAAGGTGCAATTGTCCTTCTTATCTTGGGCTTTTTCGCTGGAATGCTTGGAGGCGTGCTTGCTCTTGGTGGCGGATTGGTCCTTGCTCCTTTCTTTTTGGGAAAAAGGGTTCCTCCTCAGCCATTAGCTGCTTCTACTTGCATCTTTATTGTCTTCTCTCAGTTCAGCACCCTTATCATCTCAATCCTTGCAGGTTCGTACACTGCAAAGGATTTATTATTCCTACTCTTCATTTCAGCCGCGTTCTCCTTCCTATTCTCTCGAGGTGTGAACTGGTTTGTTCACAAAACTAAAAAGCAATCGATGATCCTTGGAATTCTTACTGTAATACTCAGTATTGCTTTCATTGCCAACGTTGCTGCAATGAGCGTTAATCTGAGAGACAATAAGACGTTCATGACGACTTTTGTCTCTTACTGTTAAAGAAACAGTTTTCTCTTTGTCATCATTAATTCTATTTCATATTTCCAATGTACTGTTTCGAAGTCTGATCTAAAATAATCTTATCATTTGTTAAATGTTGATAATTGATAACAATAATCAGGTAGGGTCGAACAAAACACATCAAAGCTTTCTTTTGTCAGAGGTTCTAATTATGACTTGAGAGGAGGAGAGAGGACCGAAGATTTTTTTTGGACGGTGGGAACGAAACTTCTCGTTATCCCCGTAATGATGCTCTACAAACAATAGTTTCGAAGAAGCGACAAGTCAGGAGTTAATAAGGAGCTTCTTTATTCCTAAGGGCGAAAAGCTATTGAACCCCTTCTCTCCAACCTTGAGATTTTCCTAATTAAATGTTTTTGAGACTTGTTACCGCATCTCTGATCGTAATATGAGCCGCGATTAATTTTTTCAACGCAACATAACTATGCTTAATCTAAATTTTTTATTCTTTTATTGTTTCAACGGCGAATTTCAGAATGTCATCCTATTTATCCACAAAGCGTAATCCATATCTCCTCAGTTAAGAAAGCCATCTAGTCTTCAAAGATGAACTTATTCTAATGTCTTTGATCGGAGTTTGTTTTAGAAAAGCGTAAATAGAGGGGGAAAAGTCTCAGAATAAAGATTGTACTCGGGAAAAAGAATATTCGGATACTTTTGCTCAAATTCTCAATGCTCTTTCTCGATCTCTTGCTCTCTCGACTAAGAAAACCAAAAAAAAAAAAACCAATGCAAGTTCACAACTTTCATAAATTGTTTTTCAGGAACTTATATGTACTAAATCCTATATATTATCGACTTTGGTATAAGGAAAGAGTCAAAGGAGACTTAACTTAAGTCTCACTCAAATATATTCAACTATTTCATAATACTTGATATACATATATGAATCATGGTTTCTTATGATATTAAACCAATTGATAAGTAGATAAGAGGAATCATCTTATAAGTATCATCACAAGTTGAATTTGGAGACTCCGAGGTCCCGTAATTCCTTTTTAATTTCTAACGTGGGTGTTTCATATTATGATACGAAATGACTCTTTTATTGTAAGGAACCTAAAAAAAACACTAAATCTCCTTTATGGATTTTAAAAATCAAATTGACTGAATTAAAGAGTCTAACATATTGGAATTAAAAATGCAACATTACACTCTCTTTTTCGCTATTCTCGCATGCTGCGTTATCTGCTGCAGTTCCCAGCTCGCCCCAGGAGCTGTATGTACAGCAGATGACCAGTGTCCTAAGTATTACGTCTGTGAAGAGTCAATATGTACTCACAAAGCTCTGTTTCCAGACGCTAGTTCAGAGGAATTTGGTGGAGTCTTCATCGCCATCATCGCAAATTCCATTTCCAATGCAGGTGGCATCGGCGCCGGAGGTCTGCTTGTTCCATATCTAACTCTCTTGAATAACTTTACTCCTAACGGAGGTATTATCGTGACTTATGCCATCGTGTTTGGTGGAGGCCTTGGTGCTTTACTCGGTATCATTTTCAAGAAAAATCCTGTGACTGGTGGTCCACTTATCCCCTACAATATTGACATCCTTTGTATTCCATGCTTGCTTGGAGGAGTTCCTATTGGAATCTTGCTAAACAAAATTTTAGCTCCAGTTGTGGTGAATGTCTTGCTCTTTTGCCTTCTCATTTTCAGTACTACTAAAATTGCTCAAAAAATGAGAGATACGCTGAAGAAAGAAAGACAACTCGCCAAAGAAGCGAAAGCCAAACAGGAAATACAAGAACAAGCGATTCCTCTAGGAACAGAAGCACAAGGACCGCTACGCGAGGAACCGCTTGCGATAGAAAATGAAAAACAGGTGAATGAAAAAGATGTTGTCATAGAAGGGTCACCAGATCATGAGCCTGAGTTGAAAGGAACCCCAGTAAACCTTGAGCAGCCCGGCTCTGAAGATAGTTCTCCGGAGAGAAAAGAAACAGAAGGACAGCAACATTCTCGGATAGTGTCTCCAGAATCACCTGAAGGTAGAAAATCTCATCGCGTTTTCGTCCATCCAAAACACGGAGACATCGTCGATGTTGAAGATGAACTTTATGAGCTTGGAATCAATACCGTCTTGACTTTCATGGCGGTCCCTGATCCCGAGAAACTCGTTGTAGAAAGAAGACACACCCAAGAGAAAATACATACTCAAGAGAGAATACAAAGCTTGGAGCTACAGGAGAAGGCGAAGGCAACGGAAATAGACTCAGAAGTCGCTTTACCTCAAATATCAGAGGCCAATAAACAGCTGTCAGAAAAAATTCGAAAGAGAGAACTGAGAAGATTCCCCTTGGAAAAAATCGGTATTCTTTTCCTCGCCCTGGCAATCTATGTTATCGTGAGCATTCTTATGGGAACTGCGAAATTCGAATCGGTCACGGGAAACATAGAGTATTGCTCAGGTGGGTACTGGGGGTTATGGGTGATACTGATTCTCCTTGAGATTGCTGTATATATCTTGGCCGTATTCATGGTTCTCAAAGGACAAAGACAGAAAGAAAGCATCGGATGGAATTTCCGACCTGAGGATGTCAAATTGAACATAAAGAGAGCAATTGTGATATTTTGCGTTAGCTTCTTCGCTGGATTGCTGGGAGGCGTGCTTGCTCTTGGTGGCGGATTGGTTATTGCTCCTTTCTTCTTGAGCTACGCCGTCCCACCTCAGCCACTCGCCGCAGCCACTGGCGTTTTCATTTGCTTCACTCAATTCAGCACTCTCATCATCGCTATCCTTACGAGTTCTTACACCGCAAGAGATCTATTGTTCCTCCTCTTCCTTTCAGCAGGTTTCTCCTACATTTTCATTCGCGGTGTCAACTGGTTTGTCCACAAAACGAAAAAACAATCCATCATTCTCGGACTACTTGTTATCATACTCACAATCTCCTTTATCGCGAACGTCGCTGCTATGAGTATTAATCTCAAAGACAATAAAGACTTTATGATAACTTTTGTCTCGTACTGCTAGAGCAGTCCCTTAATAAAAAAAAATAATAGTTCCATTATCAAATGATAAGGATAGGCATAGAAATTTTGCAAAAAAATGCTCGTTTGATTATGAACTCAATATTATTGCACAACATAAGAAAATGATTGTATAGTGAGGTGAAACCATCTCATATGAATACCGGATAAAAAATCTTGCAGCTATTTTGAGTTTAGAGCAACCATGAACGGGAAAAATACAATTATTAACATATTTTATAGTCTCATGCAACGTTATTACGAAATTAAAACATAAAAAAATTTATCAGCCCATTTCAAACTGCTCACCAAATGGCTCACATAGTAATATATATATTAAAAGTAGCTCGTAAACACAAGATAAAAGGAATAAAAAACCATGAAGCTAATTCCTACAAACACTAGCAAAGAGGATTTTAATATTTCATTGAGGACTCTTAAAACTTTAAGCGTCTTAAATATTTTACTCCTCCTCATTAATAATGCGATTAATATCACAAGCCCGATATCGAAAGCCAGCTCGATACCAGTAAACTCGATGATGCGTCCAACCTTGTTGGGACTATAATGCCTCTTGAATACATCATCAATGGAGCTCGAGCTATTAAAAATCCCAAGTGTTACCCAGAGGCTGATGATTGACATACAGTCTGTCATTTGCAATATCGCAAAGCGAGAACTGAAATTCTTTAGATACTGCTTCTCGAATTTGTCCTCAAGCGTGATCCTTTCGAATACTGAAGTCACTTTTGAGGTTCGCCGCAGCGGAGTCTTTTTATGCTCAGTATGTTGTTTTTGGTTCTGCTGATAAATCTCCTTTAATGATCGGAACTTCTCTTTGATTTTCTCCCAGAGTTTCCTCAGAAAACCGACGCTTCGTCCATAAAAGGCGTAAACAATGATCTTGTAAGCCACTTTGATAAGGATTACGCAGATGGCCTGCCACCGGGTATCAATGAGGAAATAGATCGAGCGGTAAGTGACAGCGGAAATCATCATTGACATCATATGGATGACATGAGCATCGATGCCGACGTGCTCAGAGGCTTCGACTCTCATTGCGAGTTCTTTCATAACACCAATGATAATAGGGTAGAAAACTGCGCTGAATACAATGAAGAATCCAACACTATTCTCGATAGATGCTTGGACAATCGCCAAATAGCCAAACGAAACTAGGAACTGGCAGAGGAGGACAGCGATTATCAAATGCGCTGCCCCATTACGATGCCAGCTTACAACATTGTGGAGATTATGCTGAGTTTTCACGATAATATCAGCCATTGTCAATGTATCAGGTTTCGTTTGGGTAGTAGTAGCATTATCGGACTCTAGAGTCGGCAGTGGCTTCTGCTGGCCGTTTTTCTGCCTCTCATGGAGGCTTGATTTGATTTTGTTGAGCTCTTCCTGGAAGTTTTTATAAATATCGGCGTAGAAGAAGCTCCGTTTTTTATATTTGGTTTGGTGCAAATGCTTGAATTTCTTGCTGAAGAAATAGATTTGATAAATGATGTAGTTGAGAAGCACGATTGGCAGTTTACACAACAGATAGAAAAACTGACTCCGAACAGACCAATTTGAGATCGAGTCAGGGTTTTGGGGGTCGTTAAGGTCATCAGTGGGTATTTCTTCAGAGTATTTGGTACTGTCGACAAATCTGAAAAAGGCTACTGACACTAACGGCGAAAGGGCTAGAGACACGAGAACGAACACCCAGAAGTGTTTGTAGACGACGAGATGGTTTTCTGCTTCAGCTTTGTTGAGGACTTGGCGGAGGATGATCGCAACTACCGCCGCAATGAAGAAACCTTCGAATAAAGCATGGGCCCAGTGATGATAAAGAAAATCAAGTCCCGGCCCGCGGTAATCGTTCGCTATAATCGCCGATATTATCGAAATGACAATCGCGATACAGAAATATAGGGTCACATATCCTATAAACCTAATAAGCGAAGCTTTCGTGGTAGTACCACCTGGCTCGGCATCTCTCTCAGCGAGCTCGATCGACGTTTTTGTGGGTTGTGTGTGGGAGTGTTCAATCGTTTCGAGATCTTGCTTCGAGGTTGCTTTATGAGGCCAATGATCCTTTGTAGTGACGATTTCTATTTCTTCTGAGGTGCTCGGCAAGGTCCTCGAAGGGATTTCTTGACCCCCAGACCGAGCGCTTCTCCCGGTGAGCTGCTTCTTAGATTGTGCTTCTTGGTCCGAAGTGCCGACGCTTCTCACGGAGGGGAGGAGCTCTGATTTTGTAGGATCGGTTTCGTCTAAATTCGTCCTTGAATTTAATGAATTTAATGAACCAAGGGTGCCTTTGGGGAAGTATTTGTTGTTTTCTGAGGCTAGACTCTTCACTGCTCGTTCGACTGTTTTTGATAACCCTACTTCACAAGGCGTCTCTTGGGTTTCTGGTTTGGTTGTGAGTATGATACTCGCGTTCCTGTCCTTTTTCCCTTCCAACTCCAGCCTCCTCTCAGGGAGATTATCATTCTCAAGGTTTTTCACACTGTTCTGTATTGAAGTCTCTAGAGCCTTCGAAGTGCCGTTTTTCCGGAACCAGGAATTGATCTTAGCTCTGCTCCTCTCGTCGACTGAGGTGCTTCTGCCTTCCATTGTCGCAGCCTGTTTTCTGATAAAAAGAGAAAAGAATCCTTTTCTGATGGCCATCGTAAATCTCTTGCTAGAAAACCGATTCTTTCTAACTTCGAATTCTTGTGCGTCCTCAGGTATCGGCTCCTGGTCCTCTTCGATACAAGTCTTCTGCTCTTGCTGGGTATTATGAAGCATCGATTTTGGCGTCTTTAAGCTTGAGTGTCTTCGGGTTTCGCGGATATCGAGCCTTGACGACTGCATTGTCTGACACCGAGGACGCTGGATTTTTGACTCTTCCTCTTGTAAATCGCTCGCTTCGTAGCGATCAGCTCGGTTTCCTGAGCCCAGCGGTTTTTTTCGCTGTGCTGCTGTTTTTTGATAGGAGGTTGTATTCGTAGAGGTGGACTCAGCTTTGGCAAGTGCGTTGGTGACGACCTGATGGAAACTTGGTTTTTCTTGAGAGTTTTTTCGAAGAGATGGTCTCATAACTTTTAACATAATTTTTATTCCAATTCGTACTGCTAGCAGCTATTCCAATTCGAATTCAAACTCGCTGTCAAAATTAAGACCTTTTATTCGTTATTCGAACAAACTTTGTAAAAAATCAGCCAAGATTGGGTGTTTGAAAGGAACGAATTTGGTTCTCTTTGCACTCTGTGAGGGCATTCAAAGTGACAATTGTCGTCGGGCGTTTTATAGGGAGATGGGATGTGGAGAGATGCATACTGTAGGGAATTTTTCGACTGGATTCGAAATAAATTGATATTAAAATCACTGACTGGATCATCAAAAAAATCAGTATTCAGTTACTTTTACGATTTCGCAAAAATTAATTCCAGAGTTTCAAAGGTCTTGGCGGATAAACCGAAGCCACTTCGGCAAAATTGTATCATTCTGTTTTCAGGTGTGCATTGAAGAAGTTGTAGAGCTCCCAGTTTCACTATCACAATTTGTGAGCTAGTTAGCAAAAAGATGTTTCATTTATGAGATTCTTTTTCAGAAAGTCCTGTTCAACTTCACTAAAGAAGAGATAACGGATTGGTGCTGTGAATGTGTATTTGAGTGCAGATAAGGCAGAACCTGTCACCTTAAATATGTCGCCTTGGTGAGGAAATTTGGAAATGTGAGGTATTACAATTTGCTTTTAGTCGTTCTTCAGTGAGCTGGGTGTATTAGAAGGAACCGAAACCTAAGGCAAGCTTGAATTCCCATGAGCTTTGATAGTTTCGCAGAGATGAAATCGATTCTCTTATTCATCGAAGTTTACTTGAAATTTCTTTTAGAGCTAAATGGTGAAAGAAAATTCCCAAAGCTCGAAGCGGCAACAAAGACGAATATGCACACATGACCAGTGGACTGAAAAAGACTCATTTTCGATTACTTGGCTGATAAAGTGGAAAAAAACTGCCAAGCATTCTTACTCTACGAATAAAACTTTTCGAATAACTGCTGCTCAGTAAGCACTGAAATCAAAAATACAATTCAAAAAGTTTAGACATGCTGCTTTTGCGATTTGTTATTTGTCTATTTCAATCGGTAAAAAATTCAAAACTGCTCATATACTACCTGCTAGGTATTTTCATGAACCTCTCATACTTGTAATGGCTTTTTTTAAGACTTTGGGACTTCTTATTGATTGACAGATGGATCTGTACTGAATCGAAATTTCCTGTCAAGAGGAAAGGAAAATTGGAGAAATTAAACAGTATTTCGTAAAGGTTTAAAAAGATACAGCAGTCTCCAGTGACCTATTTTTTCCTTT
>ENA-UOTX01000260-UOTX01000260.1-compost-metagenome-genome-assembly--contig:-NODE-260-length-59602-cov-13.000470_pt1 | contig 59602 bp, 26 predicted proteins | sample MGYA00238143_ERZ746982 | MGnify/ENA primary metagenome ERZ746982 (study PRJEB28758, sample SAMN06268862) | compost metagenome | isolation source: single cell | place: USA: California, Emeryville, Joint... | reverse complement strand
TAAGATATCTTTTTTCCCTTGCCCAATTGTAAAATCAGTGATCGTACTTAGATCAGAAACCTTTATTGGTCAAATGGAATATCTTCTATTATCATGAATAAATCATATCCACAATAATACCTGCAACAATCAAAAATGTTTGCTAATCCCCCTCTGCAAGAACGCGATCTTCGAGAGCCGCCGATAGTTATGACAAATTTCTTCTGTTTCTCCTGCCAAAAATTGCAGGCAGAGCTTTGGCCACTTTGATGCATATTTTGTTGAGGCGCTAGGAAAGAGCCAGCAGTCACATAAACTCTGAAGGAGATTAGAGGGTTTTCATATGAATAGCTTTTGAATTGAATTCGCACATAAGAAGCAAGATCGACAACGACCCTGAGACTGTCTCACAATCTTTAGAGAATACTAAGGCACTTTCTAGCTGAAGTAGCGAATACGAGAGTCGGTTACTGCATTCAAATGGAAACTGAGGCGATGAACTATATCATGTCCTTATATTCTCACAAAAAATGTCCCATTATTCTTAACAACATATTTATGCATAAATGCATCTAGTGAGTTTGTCCATTATCCCAAGAGAGTTTTATCTCGTGCAAAACCCATACCGAGTAGCTCTCTCAAATTTCATCAAGTCAAAATAGGCCATGGAAAATTTTGCATGTTTTTTTTTTTGAAATAATATTGAGCGAAAAAGCTTCAAATCAATTAATGTTCAATCTAGTGGGCAGTAATTATTCCCAAGTTATCGCTAAGACATCAATTTTTAATAACAATAAACGATATTTGATCATAACGCTCTGATAATAATTTGAAATGTTTACTGTTCTCTGTTTGTTTGCACATAAGAAGCTCGTTTTACTTCATTTTCCAATTAAAGATAGTAGAAGGTCGTTCGAAAAAAGAAGGAAAAAGAAAGGGCAAAGTTGCAGAACGAAATGGAACTTGTAAATAAGTTTCTCAAATACACGAAGATCCTTTTCTTCTTTGAATTTATTCTCGACGTCCTTGGAATAGTTGCTACATACGGCACACCGGGTAGAATTGAAATGAAATCTAGTTCTCTGAGCACTAGAGACAAAGAAAGTGAGGTCTCTCTGCTAAGACGATTCCTCTTTGAAATGGCAAAGCGCCCTCGTTCTATTGTAATGAAGACCTCAGGTTGTACAGGCTATATGCATTTTGAAAAAAGATTAATATCTTGATCCAAAAGGAAGCTTCTGGGATGAGTTTCTACATTCTGATGATAGATTTTGCTGTAGCCTTGCTGCTACTCAAGGATACATAAAAAATTGAGAATGATGGATTCGATGGCGGCGTGATAAACCCAAAATTTCTAAGCCTCTTGACAGCTATATTATTGACTTCCTTCAGACAGGTTCGAAGCCCAGTCGAATGGAGAGCAGTCTCGAGAAAGGTAAATTACGGATTTGTGTCCACTATCAGCTAGTACTCTCAAACTGATGGAAAAATGCGTACTTGTTGAAGTTCAATACTTCTAATATTCAATAAGTGAAGATATCAATGTTAGCAACTTTTCAGTCAGCAAGTCCGAAAAATGGCGCCAAACAACAACCAAAATCAACAAAGAAGTAAGAGTGAAAGAAGAAAACAAATTCTGGTGAAATATTATCCTAAAGACTTGACTTAAAAAAATTTTGACACCTTTCTTGTTGGATCTCTCTTACTTCGTAGTATATAGGAATTTCATTTCAAGTGCCTATACAATTCATACAGTAAAATCAAATTCATCTCTAAAACAAAACTGCCTCGGTTATCGTCAATTTATGAGCGAATGAAGAAGGGCTGACTGCTCTTAGGATCTAAATTATTTGGTATCTGAAAAGTTTAATATATGTTTGAAAAAAATAACTCCAATCATTCCTTTTCTTTATTTAAGATACTTTCTTTCAGGCAATGTATCCTTGAAGAGAACAATGTTGATTAAATTTGTTTTAATAGTTTATCGCGCCGAGAAGTCTCAAGGATCATAAATTATAGAAATACAAAAATTTTATATAAATTTCAGTACTCATAATGAAAAGAGCGCAGACTCTCTGCTTTTTGCTTTCACACACAAACAGGTTCTTCTGAAAAAACGGATCAATCCTATTTTCTTATATAAGTGTGGCGACTCTTATTAAATAACTAAAACGCCAACGGATTTACTCTAGAGCAGTAAAATGATTTATAGAGATACATCGAACATGATCGAAGGCTTTTGCTTGCAAGGAAGCTCATTATCCAAAGGAATTGGTCCATCCTTCTCTGAAATAACGAGACATAACGACCCATCAGAGATACAAGACGATTCAATTGATGGATGTTCAAGGGTTTCGCGTGGGTAAGGTTTGGTTTTGGAGTTGGATTTCCCTGTCTTCAAGTCAATGAAATTCATTTGAATTTTATCTTCTCGAAGACTCGCCAAGCAAAATTTATTTATTTTGCAGTTTATTAAAGGTAGAGACGGAACCTGAGGATCTATCGAGAAGGTCAATTTCCATGTAAACTTCGATTCAGTCCAAGTATCAGATGCGACGTCATATATCGCGATCGCTTGATTCGGTGAACTGGAGTCTTTTGCGCTGAGACCACCAGCGATGATGATCTTCGCAGCTCCATCGCTATCAATAAACCCACAAGTAGACCCTTTAAAATACGGCTTGGGAAGGGATGCAATTTGTGTCCAAACATTTTGCGTGATGTTATACTTCTCACATTTGACGCTGTAACCATCTCCTTCTTCTCCAGAGATGGCAAATATTTCATCTCTGAGTTTACAAAGTGACGAATTTTTAACCTCAGTATAAGTTCGAGCACTCCTGTACGAAAAGAGATTTTGTTTAATTTCATACGCGAAGTGTTTCTCTCCAATAAAATGGAGATATTTCTCTGAAGCGAGAATAGATGGAGCGCCAAAAATATGATCAAAAACTTCCTCTTTCATTGGATTCAGAGGTATGTAGCGTGGATTGGTAGACAATAGAGCAGCTTTCGAGAGGTCATTGACCAAGCGTTTCTTCGTGTCGATATTGTATGTCATGATCTTGCTGGCAGCAAGATCGACTGAGTATAAGATTGACGGAGGCTCGAGATCATAGGTGGCGATTTCCTGTGTTTCTGATTTGTTTCTTGGAAGACTCGGTTCGGTCGTAAGAGTGGGTAATGTATCATAGTTAGACAACGAAGGAAAACGCATTCTCGAATTCGATTCCGACAGTCCGCTGAACTTCCGGTCGTGACTGTAACTGGAAACCACCTGTGTCGGAACCACTTTATTATCTATACTACTAGCTGAGCAGCCCATTTTCAATGAGATAGCAAATATTTGAAAAAATGTTTTTGAGAGTTTTTTTCAATATTAATTATCAGCCACCTGAATTGAAATTCTTATAATTGCATTGGCATTATCCTGAGCTTATCAAAAAAATTCTGAATTTCAGTTATTAAAAATTTTTTCGATCCATTTGGCTCGAACGTTTTTCATTATTCTAAAATATTTTTCAGTGATCTTGATCGTTCTGAGAATTTCTAACTTTGATTGTTTATATCAAATGGGAAAGTCGTCAGAGTGATTTGAAATGAATATTAGTCTTCTCATTAGCTTAAGGTCTACTCATAAAGCAGTGGGTAGCCTCTCCAAGGAGCAGCTAGGTCGCTGAGTTTGAGTAATGCAGAAAAAGTTTGCTATTTTCGATAAGAAAGCCATGAACTGGTCCGTTACTCATTGTAGTTAGATCTTGGAATGACGGCAATTGCTTTCCCTAAATACTTTTGCGGCAAGAGGCTTTGATAGAAGTTTTAAACTCGAATCTCAGATAAATTTTTTTAAATGAGCAGAGCGTTGAGTCTCCCGAAATCTAAATTTGTGAGCAAACCAGTGATCTCATTTACTTTCGAATTAAATCTCGATCGAAATGTTGATCGATATGAACAAAAAGAAAAAGTAGGAATTTCATCGGATTTCTAAATGATGATGTATTAGTTGAGGCTCCTACCCTCCATCAGAGGAGACTCACCGAATTAGCTTTTTCGTCGCTTGATTGCTAGACTTGAAATTCGGAGTAGTCTAATACTCTAAGCCTGTTCACCTTAGAGACCTTTTTTCAGAGGTTTTACCACTGATTTGGATGATTTACAATAGCTTATTTTGGTTTTTGGGAGCAGTTGAGGAATTAAAAGCTGCCACCCAACGAAAGTCCTTAAGATTGCATCACGATAATTCAAAACAATGCAAGGCAGGTATTATCACGTTCTGATTGATTTGCAAGGAGAGGTCCGTCATGGTTAAGCTTAACTTGCCTCGGTTTCATTGCTCATTCAGTTATGAAGCATAAGAATTGGTTTCTTCTTATATTATCCTTATTTTGCAAAAGGAGTACCGTAATAACTAGCAATTATTTATGTTTGAACTTTTCAGAGTGCCAATATTCATTCTTAATTTGAGAAATCCGGAACCTTTTCGAAAACGGTAATGCTGCTAAAGAATAATTATATGAAATCACTTGGCTGCTGCCACAGCAAAGCAAGTTAAGAGGTGTTATGAGCTGTTTTATTCGTGGTCATAAAAATCCGTGTTTGATATACCGGTATATTTCTTTTGAGTTGCCAATCTTACAGCTAAATCAATAGTTCAATTCGGAGAGCCAGCTGTCTTCAAGGACTTTCAGAGGTTTAGAAGGATGGAATTGTTAAAAGTCAAATACTTGTTCGCTTTCTCGTTGTTGGAGGTTGTATAGTCAAGCAAATTTCGGAAAGAGAGAGAGGAGCCATTCTTAAACACTTGAAGATAATGAAAATGAAGCGGAAAAAAGTGTGATTCTTCTTTTTATTCCAGACTTTTTGAACTTTATTTTTCTGGAATGAAAAATATTTCAACCGTTACTCTCAGAGACCACAAGCTATTGCTTCGAAAGTTGTGATTAAAACAAGAAAATTATCCAAAGGAAAGCCAAACGACATCTGTAACAAAGGACACATGTTCTTTGATGCCTGAACAGATCAGTCCTCTTGATTTTTATTTATGGAAACTATGACATTGAATTGGCTTCAGATAAGCTCACATAAAAATAGAACTAGGACCTTCATAGTCACCCATTAGATGAACCTCAATTTGCTTAATTTCATTAATTTAAATAAAACAAGATCAGAAAACTTCAATAATATCTGTGCATATGGAAAGTGTGAAAGGAGTGAAGCTATTTCCTTGCCGAGTTCATCCAACAGAACCTGTGAGGAAGATTTGGAGAGATGGGCCTCAAAATTTGTCCTTGCTCTGTATATATTGCATTCTTGCCTTACAGAACGCAAAAGCTGATAACTTAGACACTTTTGGAAAATTCCTCGAAGAGTATCAGGAAGCCTTGCAAGCAAAAGGTCCTGATGTCAAGCTCACGAACCTCTCTGATTCTCTTCAAGAAATCCTTAGCAAAGAGTAATCTACTCTGGATGATTTAAAGGCTCATATTACTGAAGAAAAAAAGAGAGTTGTGAAATTCTTCGACAAACTCAAGGCAAACTATCTCGAAATAATAGATGAAAAAATGAACCTTCTCCTAAAGGAACTTGATGATCAAGTTATCAATCTGAGTCTTAATTTCCAATTACTAAGCTCAACTCTCGAAAGAGCCAAAGGAAATGGGAAATCAGAGATCCCTAGCTCTGATTCATTGATACAGAATATATTAATAGTCTTAGCAGTACCTCAGAATTGGAAAAAATTGCTGGGTTCTTATGAATCTGAAATCCAAGAAAAAAGAGCATTTGATTATTTATTATCAGATGGAGCTTCGAAATTTCTCGAAGATAGGATCAACTGCCTCGCTCAGGACCTCGCTCGAGTTATCGCTGCTCGACCAGCCGCGAAGCTATTCGAGAAGGATATCTTCCCTACACTAAATGGCGAGTTGCGTCAAGTGTTAAGCACAATCGGTTCAAGAATTAGGGATCGAATTGTAAGCTTAGCCTTGGGTCCACTTCGTTGGATTCGAGAATTGTGAATGATATCTCTCAAGTAAAATTATTGCAGGAATGGATTCCCGGGGCGACAAATCACTTCAAGTGTAAGCTGTTATTCAGAGCTACAAGAGATGGATTCAAGGCTAGCATGTTCCACGAAAAATGTGAATCGCAGCAGCCACTGCTCGTAATCGCAGAAAGTTCAACTGGAGTGAGATTTGGAGGGTATACATCGATTGGAGTGATTCTGGATATAAAAATGTCAAAGATGCTTTCCTTTTCTCGCTAACAACGAAGGAAAAGCTTGCCTTGAAGGACCCATCAAAAGCCATTTACGCCAATAAAGATTGTGGACCTAACTTTGGCCACTACCCGGACTTGGTACTTCTAGATCAAAAAAATTCGGGGGATACCAACAAAGCTCAAGTTGGTACGAGCTATGAAACCCTGAAAAATGGGCGCACTTCATTCACAGGAACTCCTGAATTTAAACTTGATGAATTAGAAGTTTATACAGTTTTAAAAGAGTAAATGAGGAATAAAAAGCTCGTATAGAATCCACTTCATATGATTGATAAGTGAGAATCCTATCTAGCCCATAGGTTTGACAACGAGCTAATCGATGAAATGAGAGAGCTCACTAACTATCGTAGTACATGAACTTTGTAGCAAACCATAACATTCTTAATGGCCCTACTAGCTCTTATAGGAAACGAAGCATATAGATACGATGCTCCTATTTTTTCTCAAAGAGGGACTTAACAAATCAAAGAATTTATTAAAGCGCTACACAAAGTCTTTTATTAAACAAAATAGCTGTTAGTTAAATAAAAAATATTGTTTGCAAAGATCAGAGCATTTTTATCATGGAACCATTGAAAAACAGCTTCGAGCAAACATTAACAGGTAAATGCTCCAACCCTCCTCCCGATTTACGTTTCTGGCAGGTTACCCTGTAATCGAATTTGAGAACGGATACTACCAAGGAGATTTAATCCAATCCTCTGTTCGCCATGGCCTTGGAGTGTACTATTGGGACACAGGCGAAATGTATATAGGTACTCATACTACTATGATAATCGCATAGTAATATTGCCACAGGGGAATGGCAGCAAGGAACAATGACCGGTGAAGGGATTTTCTATTTTCCATTGGGAGGGTTTGTGCAGGGAAGCTTTGAGAATAACAAAGTCACCGGACTTGCGCTCTTTCATTTCCCAGATGGAGACTATGTTTTTGGAGTCTGGAAGGAAGGAAACCTTGAAGGGAAGTGCGTGAAATATTTCAAATCAAACGATCGGTGGATCTTCTGCGAATATGAACATAGCCGGTTGGTCAGAGACATTAAAGAAGGGAAGGGCGATCCACCATTTCGTAAGAATTGCTAATATTGTAATTTTTAAATGGTTTTTTCCCCTCAGAGTCGATGGGCTTTTCGACGATGCAGACTCTGCGAAATCCAACCACTAAACAGGTAGCAATTAATTTTGGAACTTTGATATATAAATGTAATTAGGCTCCTCAAGAGACAGGAATACATTTCTTCAAGCAAGGGGTTCATAATTGGGAGCATGGCCTCTTTTCAGAAGGGAAACTAAACGGGCTAGGGATAGCCTGCGAGGGGCTCAAAATAAGTCGACGTGGATTCTTTTGGGTATTTGAGAATTATTAGAAGACCGTTTAAGTGATTTTTCTTAGAAAGGGGAGCTTGTGGGCATTGGCAGAGTATTCTTGATCAACGGAGATATCTATGATGGAGGGTTCTTGAAACAAAAATACCATGGAAAAGGTATTAATTTGACATACTTATCGTCTTTATGTTGATATCTTTAGGTATATATTACCAGGTTAGCACCAATCGATGGTTTTTCGGTGAGTTTAAAAACGGAAAATGTACGAAAGTCCTGCAAGAGGGCAAAAGCTATCCTTTAGAACTAATGAGTATGATTTATATTCTTGATGAATTGCTTCTAACTTTTTTTTTCTAACAGGCAAACTAAAAGGAGACAATCACCGTGCGAACCCAAACTCAAAAATGTTTATCACTCCGAATAAGGTCGTGAGCTTAGAAGCTGATGATAGGTACATTCTGGAGGCGGTAATACGATTGCCAGAATACTACTCCAGTAAATACGGGCAGCTTGCAGTGGATCCTTCAGACCGTGATAATATTGTCTTCAATGTGCGGAAAGGAGGCGAAGCTGCATTCCTCGAAGAATCTCTCGTTAACAGAAGAGGTTCAGAGCAATTTTCCCTTGAAAACAAGCCTCAGGGAAGATCTGTCCTGGCGTCTCAAGTCCTGGAGAAAAATGAAACTGGTCCTCGGCAGCAGCAACTTACTCCAAAAAAGTCAGATGTGCTTGAGAGGGGAGAACTTGTGCACAAACCAAAGCTTGGGAAGGACTCGAACTCCAGTCTTGCAAGAGCTATGGAAATTTTTCAGAATGAAAGCGGAGTCCAAGGCAGTAAAAGCAATACCCCGAAGACTAACCAAAGCAGAAACTTTCTCCAGGGAACTGATCAACCTACCAAGCACCCAGCGCGAGAACTTATCGAGACTTCTAAAGATCTCAAAACAACCACTCATCCAGATGCTAACCCATATCAAGATATTTTCCCGACTGATAATTCTCTAAACCAGCGAATGCGAAAGTCTGAAATTTCTACTTCCAAACAGCCGATTGCGCTTGATCAAGACGAAGATATCTACAGCCAAGTAGCAGCTCGGAAGAGTATTTCAAAGCAAAGCAATCCGAAAATTCCAACGCCAAAGCGACAGATCTTAGTTAGCAAGGATGAAGATATCTACGATCAAGTCGCTGAGCATAGACGTGCTTCTAAACTAAGCAACTCTGACAAAGACGTTCAAAGATCAAAGACTCCGAGTATAGCAGGTACTCCAAATCGCAATAGGAGAGACTCAGAGAACCAATCAAAACCCATTTTAGCTGAGCTTCCCCCATTTCTTCAAGAGCAACCTCATGAGAAATCCGATGAGCAGCGTTTAGCAGAAATCCTCAATCGAATTGGGCAGAAAGGAAATGTTACCACTCAAAATAACCAACCAGATACCAGCATTTCCGATGTTAAGGAGTCCAAGCAAGTGAGTCGCAGAGCTTCACAAGAACTGAGCCAGATTTTGAAGTCGAAACAACAGCAAAGTAGCTGTAAGCAGTCACAAAAAGAAGAAGGGGATGAAATCGAAGACACTCAGAAGATCTCTAGATCAGAGACGAAACCTCAAGAGAATGATCCTTTAAAATTGAAAAATAGAGGACAAAAACCTAAAGATGAATTAAGCAACGTATATATAGGAGATGAGGAGGAAGGCTCGAAGGAGCCGCGCGAGCAACCAGACCTCAGGGCACCGAGAAACTCTAAGGACAATTTACATTCAGATTTCGTAAAGGAGTTATTGGGAGATGCTCAACTTCTTGTTTCTCAGAAAAAGGAGGACGATCAACCTATCAAGTTGCCCATGCCTATTGCTTTTGTTTCATCAGCCAAGTCTCCTCTCAAAAAGAGCGGACCGGTTGATTCGGCGGCTCAATCAGAAGATAAGCGCGTTTCTTCAATTAACGAACTTGATCTGAAGCAAGAAATGGCTGAGCGGGCTGAAAAGGAGCGAGTAGGACTTCAAAATCAGACATCTCAGAATAATCAGCCGAGAAAATTGCCGCTGAAAGAGAGAAAACGCAACATCTCTGAAGAGATAATCTTTGATGAAGAGGAGAGTCCGCAGAAAGAGGAAAATCTACAGAAATTTGAGAACTCGGATACAAACAAAAGCCAGCCGGCTCAAATTGACAGAGGGTTTCTTCATCCACATAGAAGGGTTAAAGAGCACCCTATTGAAGAGTTAATGCTTAAGCATACTCCATACAACACATATATAGCCGAATCGATCAATAATTCCATAGTTACCCTTCGGAAGGATGCGACGTCGGCGTTAAACGTCTCAGTCAAAAAAAAGTCTCTACGAAAGGTTCCAACCAATGCAATGAATGACACTGCTGGTAGACAGAAAAAACCAGAATTGCCACCAGAGGACACTACTCCCACGTTCATCTCTGAAGCACTACAGACTGAGAAAATTTCCATCCAAAAACCGATTGTAGAACAAACAAAACAAATCACACCTCCTCGAAAGCAGACTTTGCCAAGCGATACGATTGAATTCAATTTAGAAAAGCAGAAACCAGTAGAAGTCCTTCATTTTGATCCAGTACAATTCATGAAAACTACCTCAGAGAAATCTTTGGATAAGCCATCTCCTAAAGAACCAGTACCAGTACTAATCTCTCGGAAAAACAAGATTGAAGAGCCATCACCAGACCGGCCCGAACCAGTCTCTGCTGTAGACAACAAAAAGCAAACAGTTACTAACCCTCCTGCTAAAGGAAACGCTAAAACGGAATTCTTCGTCAAAGCGACTCCAAGTGAGAAATCTTTGTTCGAAGAGTTAATATCTCAGGTTAATGAGCGAAAAGCAACACCAGAAAGATTCATTCAGAGGGAAACTGAAGAGGAAATACTCTCACAGAAAGAATCTAGCGATCTGCAATCAAAAGATCAAAAGAGGATCTATCACAGTCGGGGTTCTTCCAAAAACGAGGAGGGACTCTCTCGAAAACGCGCTTCATCGTTCAACATAAACCAATTACCTGACCAGATTTCTCAAATTCAGCTCACTGACCAAGCGCTTGATGATGAAATACCTGCAAAGCAGCCCGTTCCTGGAGAAGTGCAGCTCACTTACCCTCTCGAACATATCCCTATTAATAAATACCATAAGCCTTATAACTATAGAGAATATACTATGCGAGGCTACCTTGACCATCTCCTTGAGAAAACACCAGAAAACCAGAGTACTCCTTCTATAGAGGATTTTACCTTGCTCAGCAAGAGAGAACATGTGAAAAGAGAGCTGGACCCGCTGTATGAAAGAGCATCTATCGAGAGAAGGGGCAGCGTGCCAATACCGGTTGAGAGACTTTCTACCCATGAACGGCCAAGCGAGTTCTATCGACCATCCAAGGATGAATTAGGCGTGAGACCGGTATTAGATACTCAGTACATTAAAGGAGATTTCCTGAAGCATGAGATTGAATCAGGGAAAAAGCACGTCAAGTTTCAGGATGTGATCACTGATAAATGGAACGAAAAGCTTGCAGGGGTGAAGGATCAGTTCAAACTGATCGAAAGCAACAATTCCGACACTGTGCTTGGTAATGACCCAAATAAGAGTTCACCTGAAAGGCCGCGAAGTTCATTAAGGCTAACGCAGAGCTCCCCGCTGAAGGGTACTGACTCGCAGCATACGCTTCAGAAAGTGTTGAACGAGAGAATTTATACGACATGGTCTGAGATACAAATGGCTCTAGCAGGTCAAGAGCCGACGACGGCTAGACAAGGCAGTCAAACTACTTTTGTTTCAAAAGGAGTGTCCGAGGGCAGCAGTGAGACTGCTTACAATCCAGCGCTTGGGACTCAGAAACCGAGAGACAGATCCTTGTCCAATACAAGTCAATCCAGCATCCCCGTGTTTGTCGCTGATGGCGAAGGGTTGGATAGAACAAAGCCGTTCTCAGCAGCAGCGACACCTTCGAATCAGGATCGCCGAACTGGAGGTTCTATTACTAAACCAATGATATATATCCAAGAAGATCCTCTACAAGAAGAAGAAAATGATATTCCCTTTAAGAAAGACTATGACACTAAAGTGATGGATCAGTTCAAAGGAAGCAGAAGAGGTTCTCAACAAAAAGCTGCAGATTCTGATAAAATTGCTGACGGAATGGACTCATTCATGAAATTCAACCAGAAAGGAAGCGGAATTAATGAGAACTCAACCAATAGAATTCTTGAGAAAAACACGCAGTCTGCTTCTACGAAACCAGAAACCAATCAAAGCAGTACTAAAGGAAACCTGAATCCAAGGCCAGAATCCTCCAAAGCTTATGATCCACAGTACACATTCAGCAATGAGAAAGTTCTAGAAAAGTCTGGTGCTCAAAAACCCACAGCAGATGCGTCAAGACGAAGAAATGTCCCTGAGGAAACTGCTGCTTTCCTTGAGAGCGGAAATGAATTTTATCCTGGGAGAGAGACTTTTGGAAAAGCACCTATAGAGTCAAACAAAGCAACTCAAAGATCTTTGGGTTCAGCGAAAAAACCAGGCGAGGATCCCAAAATCTCTCCTCAAACTAGGGGAGAGTCAAGAGCTATCTCTCCAGGGCCTGGCAGAGAACTCTATGGTAATGTCCGTAGAGATAGCAGAGTTCCCAATGCCAGCGAAAATAAGCCTTTGTCTCCGATGCAAGATAATGTGACTTCCAAAAAAATTGAAGTTGGAGCTATGAGAGGTAGCAAAAGACCTTTCGAGCATCAGTCAGGTGGAATGTCTCTGACCCCAGATAAGCAACAAGGCCGAAACCGATTTGTAAGCGACGATTCCATGGATTTCTTAAACTATGAACAACTTACGCCGATTCAGAAAAAATTTAAAGATGCAACTCTCCCTGAAAAATTGAAGCTTCCGCTCTCTCGAAAATTAAGCCAAGCTGAAAGAGTCCAAGAAAATTCAATTCAAAATCAACCAAAAGCCTCTGAGCTTATCGATCCTTTTGAAACTGGCATACCCAAAGCCAGAAAATCGATTTTTGATGATATCCCGAAGCGAACTTCTGTTTTAACTGACGGTGCCTTGATAAACCGCATCATAATTGATCCAACCTCTGTTAAATTATCTCCCCAAAAAAATAGACAGAATATAGCAGGCAGGGAGAATAGGAACAACACTTCTCCGAATCTGTCACCTTTTTCTCATCAAAAGGGTCCAAGTAAACAGACCATTACTCAAGAGAGTCATCTGAGATCTCAAAAATATCCTCCACAGAATGCTCAAGGGAAGCTACTAGAAGTGAGGTACAAAATGTCTGAAAAAGCGGAAAATGCACTGTTGAGTGACGCTGCTTTGGCTAATATGTATATCAATACAACGAATCCCAACTTTTTTGATGAAGAGAGACTAACTAAACTGCCGAAACCAGTGAACTTTGCGAGAGCAACGCTCCATCCGGGGGTACACCATGCTCGGTCGAGCTCTGATATCGGAGTTGTCTCAAAGCCCAAACAAGGCGGTACGATTGATCTCCATAAAATTTAGGAAGGCGATGACTTTTCCTTAATAGTTTTATACATCTAACCCTCGCGTTTGATAGATCTTACGCATCTAAGTTTTCAATCTGTAATTTTTTCCTTCTATATGCTGCTCTGATTAGTGATTATATTTCAAGAGCTATCTTTGACATTTGCTAGCAAATGCTTTTCTATTAAATTACGAAATGAGCTCGCTTCCATATTTAGGAGTGATGCTATTAGCCATGATTCCATGAAAATTACTGGGAATTTGAGAATTTCCGATATTGTTTTCCTTAAATGAAAGATTTCGCTTGCAAATGGACAAAAAATCGTCAAAGAAAACTGAGTATTTTGCTTGATTTTTTTAGACAAGAAGACTAGTAAAAGGTGATCCCGGAAAATTATCTCGTGAAGCTGCCAATCATATGAAATACATCTGAGAGCTATCTAATACTTTCTTTTGGATTCGAATGATTCCGCAGTTAATCTTTTACACAAAGGAGGCGCAATTTTAGATGATCTAACCTATCTGTGTTTACATGGAGCCCTAGCGAAGCCCTTTTAGAAGTAAAGACTACAGCTCGCTTTATACTTCTGAAACATTGATAATTCTACGATATACAAATTATTGCAGTTAGAGGTTGAGAATTCACTGCTGATTCTCGAGTACCAGATCACAACAGTAAAAAATCTGGGTTCTTGATGCATCTTGGAGTATCAATTTTGAATTGTTCTTCTAAATAACTGCAGTTATCTCAAACACCAGTTAAAAATTTGGTTCAGTTCACTTTCAGTTAATTTAACGAAAAGAAGTTGTTCTTAAAATTCTCAATCTTCGTCTATTTCTTATTTATGCCGAAAAAATCAAAGAAAGGCACTAAAACCATGATGATAACAGGCATTTAGGATGACTCTACAAAGCTGCTGCAAATTGCGGAAGATGAGCCTATTTTCAGAAAGTCAAGTTCTAATTTGGGTTAATTCTATCATTAGAGCAAGCATTGATAAGCATTTTAAAGTATGAAAATTTAATTTTTACTGATGAAGTTTTGACACGCACACACACTCTCAATAACGAAATTGAAGATTGAAGTTCTTTTCGGTTAGCATACATTCCTAGCAGACCAGCGAGGAATCTATGACGTGTTAGTAGCCAATATCAATGAGATTTGATGTTTTCCTTCTTCAAATGAAACTAGAAACTGAAAAAAAATAAAAAACAGGAGTCTATTAAAGGAAGTTATTTAAAGAGTGATTGTTTCAGCAGCTTAATTCAGTTTTCAATCATTAAATTTGGATCTCTATTTTTTTAACTAAAACCTGTCAGTGAAAGGAACATAATTTGCTGTTAGAGGTATTGGAAACGTGTTTAAATTCATGCGAAGATGGTTCTTAATTATAATCAACTAAATTCTTCACAAAAAACTAATGAAGCAGTCTTCTACTTACTCTTCAGAAGCCCAGACCTCTGAATGGAGAATATTGGGTCAACTTGGCGAAAGAAACAATGCTAAGGTCTTCTTGTCTGAAAATTTGGCCGACAACAAAAAATACATCATGAAATTATTCTCCGACTACAACGAGAGTGACCTCCAAGAAATGAACATCCTCTCGCAAATCAATCACGAGTCTATTATCCAATGCAAAGCTCCTATCAGCATTGCTAATATCTCTTTCTGTGGCGAGGAGGATAGAGAGCTCTTCAAAGCAAATCCCTTCGAAAAATGTTATGCCATAGAATACACCTTAAAAGGTGATATACTCGACCTGATTCAAAACATTCATGTTCTGCCTGAGATCGTCTCAAGATCCTATGTACACCAGCTCGTCGATGCACTCGAGTATCTCCATGCTCAACGCATTGCTCATCGTGACCTCAAGCTTGAAAGTCTACTTCTTGATGAGCATTTCTGCCTCAAATTGGCCAACTTTGAAGCTTCTGAAATCATCCCAGAAGGTAAACTCTCCACTGGGAAAATCGGAACGCACTCGCGATATTTTGCTCCAGAAATTCTCCTCAACAGCGAGTATGATGCCTTCTCAGCTGATATGTTCGCGTTGGGAGTCATCATCTTTGAGCTCACTAGTGGTGTTTCGCCATTCAATCAGGTCTCAGTTGATGAAGATGAGTTTTATGCTTTTATTCAGGAAGAGCGATGGGATGAATTCTGGGCAGCCCATGAAGAAATTTATCCAACAAATCCAATTCTTAGGAATCCTTTTCTCAAGGAGTTGATAGAACGTTTACTCTGTCCTAACCCTGAAAGGAGAGCGACTATTTCTGATGTCCGGGGTTCTAAATGGATGAAACTCGCAAAAGTGGACAAATTGCGAGTCGAGTCTTGGATTGTTGAAATCGCCAAAAAACAAAAGTCTTTCACCTTCTATTCATCATCATAGACTCGCTTCCGAGTGATCTATGATGACTCTGTACTACAGTCTACTATTATTTCTTTCAGGTATATTCATTTCCAATTAATATGAATTTTGCTCATCTTGTTTCTATATATTCCTAACAATAAAGCGTTCTTATATATTGTATGTTATCTTCGATCTTTCTCAAAGTACAGGTGAAAAATATTTTAGTTCCTTTAGCAAGAGAGAAAAATATATTAGCTATGCAATGAACCTCCTAATTTGTATAAATAAACACATTTACACTCAAACCCCACAATTTCACTGAGACATTGAGTTTAAATCAGACATGTGTGAATAAGCTACTGAAAGAAAGAACATATTTGCAATTAATTCGGCTTACCCATTCACCTATTTGGAAGAAATTAAGACTATAAATTTGAACTCTGATGCGAACAGCTCTTTTACAATTTCACAAACAACCAACAAGAAAATTATCACTTATATGTAATATTTTCTCTCGCACAATAACAATTTTGAAAGTAAAATTTCTAATACTTAACCAAAATTTGTTATTGTCTAAACTTCCAAAAATACAAAAAAAAATTAAATTGAATCGTTCTTTGCAAGTCCAAAGCTCTATTAGAAGTCTACCTCTTCGTCTTCCTCATAAACGTCACTTGTATCGAGTCTATTTCCATTATCAAAGTCTTGTTCGCCGCGCATCTCAAGAGCCTGGCCATTCGGAATCCACCGAATATCTCCCTCTGCGAGCTTATCAACGACGTAGCTCTCAATACCATTGTAATCCATAGGGTCTTTTTGCTTTAAAAGGAAGATATAGTTCGCATAATTCCATAAATGATGATTTTTCTTAATGTGGTGCTCGAATCCCTTTCCATTCTTATCGATCAATGAACGCTCGAGGTCGCAGATGAAACAGCGAGTAAACATATCGCTCTCCACATTCTTTTTCCTCTCTCTCAAAAACGAAAAGGTATCGACGATGATACCCATGATTGCGCTGATGAAGATAACGTTAACTGTCAAGAAATATGCGAGCTCCCAAATAACCTTCGTAAAGTACCTTCCTCGGTTGTCCCACTCATAACTTGGAACGGTCAGCTTGTCTCCGACACCTCCTTCTTTTCTCAAGCCAAAATCAATCGTTGTGATGAAACATTGCAGGAGGGAAGAGCATGAACGTTCTCCGGTTTCACCAATACTCGATTCATAGTACATATCCTTCAAGAACCAAAATCCGAAGCTCGCCCATAAATGGTGAAGGAGAATGCCCAGCACTCCCATCAAAATCAGCTGCCTTCCGTTGATAACTACTGATCTAACAGCCGACCTGAGACTATAGAATCGGTTCACCACATCGAACAGTTGGAGTGCGAAAGTGATTTCTAACACTGAAACAGAGTAGACGGAGATGATCAAATGGAAAAGGAGGAACCTGAAAGTCCCATCGTCAATCAGGAAACGGAAGCTCTTCCAATAGTAAACAAAGCGAGTCCAATTGTTGCCAAAGTACCGCTTTTTATTCTTCATAAAGATCGGGGAGTCAGGTCCCAGCTTGAGCAGTAAATCGATGGTTTCGTGAGTCGAAAGAGTGCTAATATCATGATCCTCAAACTTACTCATTTGCTGGGAATCGTCGTAGTACCCTTGATTAGCAACATGCATTAATCGAGAATTCTTCACTTGTTGTCTCCAGCGCTCTCGTATCGTCAGCGAAGCATTCAAAATTAACCAAAACCCTAGCATAAGACCACTCACTACGCATTGGAAAATTCCGAACGCTATAACTAGTCTGTGGACCGTCAGCACTGAACCGAAGAAGTCGTAATACGCCAGCATGAGTGTACTGTTGCCACCTGAAGGGCTGGTGTCATAAACCCAGTAGTACGAAATGAACATAAGGAAATTGATGATAATAGCGACGGCCATTGCCAGATTTCTCAGAAATTGGAATTTTTTTGCGGTCACCTTGAACGGAAGGCTATTCAAGTAAGCAAGATGCTCCATCTCATCAAAAAGAGTCTCAGTGGCTTCAAGGAAACTCGATATCTTTTCATTTGCTGAATCGCGAGGAATATCCAACATTAGCTTTTTGCGGGTAGCTCGCGAAAGGAATCTCGTCGTAGGGTGAATAGGGAAGTAGACTCGCAGTAGATCGTTATTAAACATTATTTCGATGCTTGCGATGTTGGCTAAGAAAAAGGAGATTGCTTTCACCTGTTCCGGGGTAAACCTTCCATCGCTCGCGCCTTTCTGTAGGAGATCATGGATCTGTTTATTGAAATCCGCAAGTGTCAAGAAGAGGATGAACACAGAGAACGATTGCGTGATAACTTCATCAAAGGAGTCAGCCTTGAGGGTTTCGATGATTGTTTCTGTACGAGCCATTTTGTTTAGTTTGTTTTTCTTACAGAAATACTCGAAATCGCTCGTGAACTTCGAAATGAGAAATTCGAAATCGATGTGCAAGCTCATTTGATTAATGATTTGTTTGTTAGCTGTGCCCTCTAGTAGGGAGTAGAGTAACTTTAAAGACTTAGTCACACTCATATTGACCATCTCAAGATCTTCATTAGTCTGGAACCCTCGGATTTTTTGTTCTGATTGCTTTGTGAACATGGTGGCATAATCAATACAAAAATCGATGATTTTGTAGTTAACGAGCGTTTCTTGATTCTGTCGGCATGGACCTTCAACGGCTTCGATGAGGAAATCGAGGAGCTGGTTTCCGAACTTAAGACACTCGATATTCGCGAATTTAACGTAAGCGCCAAAGCTGATTGTCGAATAGGCAATGATATCAAAGGACTTTACGTTCAGCATGTTATTTGAAGTGATTTGGCTTCGAAGGTGGTTTTGGAGTTCAAAATTATGCCCTTCGCATAATAACTGAAGGAACCTAAATAGCCTCGCAACCAGACCTATAGTATCGCGGCTTTCTTTTATGAATTGAGGGGCGTGGCTATCCAAGGACGTTCTCAAAGCGAGCACTATTGTTTTGAACTTTAGCGATTTTGGATTCGCCTCACGTGATTGCTTGATTTGCTCTCTAATATCTTCTCCATGCAGATTTCCCTGCATGAAGCGCTCATTCAAACGGTTCATCTCCTTTTTGATTTCTTCAAATCCCTTCACGAGAATTCTCTTCAAGGCCCATAAGAATTTATTGTTCATATCTTCTCTCATTGCATCCAAAAATGCCTTCTGGACGTCGGGATTCCCTCCAATTAGTAATGTAATACAGAGCAAGATGGCCTCATGGAGGATTTGCTGACTATGAACACCTGAAATGAGATTACAAATCATTTTCACGACTCCATATTCGCATAGCTCATTCTGTCTTGCGGTAATCTTTTTCTGATTTCCAATCCAATCGTTTGTTTTCCATTCCGCTGCAGGCGTCTTGCACTCTGCATTTTCTTTCTCAACGATTTTACGAAGGATTCGTAGACCGACAGCTTTGAGATTATCATTCAAGGGGTTTTCCTGCACTTCTATGAGTTCAACGATGCCTTGAATGACCTTTCCATAAGAAATACTAACTCCTTCTTTTTCGGCTATCTTTTCTATATTGGCGATTTGCTGAATAAGCGCCTCAAATTCATTTTCGACCCAGTCATTGAATGCGGATCCTTCGCTTGATGAGAGCTTGTCTATGTAAGACGCAAGCTTTTGAGCTTTGGACCTCTGCTCGTAGGATGATTTCATGAAAGCCCGGATGGGACTGGAGTCTTGTCGCACAAAGCTCGAGCGAGATGAAAGAGAGACCGGAGACACCATGTCATTATCGAAAGACGCGCTTCGGAGATTGAATTCTTTGGTCGCCTTTCTTTGGATTTTCATAATTAAAGCGTCTTGATCTTGGATGCTAGATCTAGCGTGGAATTTTTGGATGATGTTTATTATTCTGTTGATTTCAACAGTTTTTTTGGAGTCCTTAGTGATTTTCTGCAGCTTGAGAGTGTTCGTCCTCAGCTTCTGCAGATGCTGCTCAAAGTTCGGTATAGATAATGTCTCTTTCTTCATAAGCAAGTTGCTGAAATTTCGCAGTATTCCATTGTAAACGAGTCCCATTTGGACTATCCGAGCAGGAATGGCCCCATTATGGTCTTTTATCTCACATTGAGTCCATCCTTGGTCTAGTACTGTCTGAAGGTCGTTCAGCATTTGCTCAAATAGCTCAGAAAGCGGCTCTAAATCATCTTTTAACTCACGATCGCTTTCGAAATAAGCACTGTATGCAAATTGGAGAATCCCGTTCTTCACATGATAGCAAGCACCAGATTTGCAGTAAAGGTCTCTCAACACGCTCAGAGTGAACAAGTACTGACATCGGGACTGGTTTGCTGTGTTTTTCTCTTCGCAAGCACATGCGAGGACCTCTAGTAGCGATGCGAGGTAATCAAGTTCGCCTGGTAAGGTAACTACTGGTTTTTGGTCGTTGAACTCTTTATGGTAAATGAAAAACTCTTCCGTGAGCAGTTCCATGGTCCTTGGATAAGCAAAATCAAAGAGAACTGATGAGAACTCTTTCTTGGAGAGGCTCTGTAGGATGAGCAGCTGATTCTTCTTGAGTACAGTATTCTCAAATCGCATGATTCTTGCGAAAGTAAGCAAGAGCTTACCTCGACGATTGTCATGCAACGGGAGCTGTTCTATCAGTTTCGTGACGCTGTTCAGGTAGTTTTCGATAGCTGACTGGTCGCTCAGTAAAAACTTGTTGCTTGAGAATAGCCTGCAAATGAGACTATCAGCTCCCAGCGTGGGGTCTCTTTTCATCAGCTTGACAAAAATATCACTATGCTTCGCGATCACCTCTTGATTTTCTCTGTTTGAGTTGATCAGTCGAGTCAAAAATTTCATGCAAGCCATCAATAGGTTCTGAGCGATAGGAGGTCGGGCTTCTTTGGTTTCAAACCTTCCTTTGAGATCATAATGAAGTATGACGATAATTGGGGTATATGTTTTTAGATAGCGCATGATTTTTTGATAGTCTGGGTGAGGGATCACGTCTTCCGCCATTGTATCGATATCTGCGATTTTTGATAACGTCTGCATTGTGAAATTTGCTGTTTCCGAGATAATTTCTCCTCCAGGTTCATTGCCCTTTGCGCCTTCTTGGTCTATTCTGAGATAAGAACTCAACGTGAGAATAATCTTTATGGCTTCCCTGCTGATCTCACCAGCAGCTTCTTCGCTTTCTCCGTACCAGTTTTCAATCGTGTCTGAGATTTCGGCAAGGCGTTTACTCATGCCGCGGATGTCTTGAATCCTGAGCAGAGTCGTGTGATCTTCAATAATGTAAATATGTCGAAGCATTTCTCTCAGTGCGAGTTGCTGGGCGTGATTTCTAAAGAGAGTCTCAAATGCCAATTTCTTGAGATCTTGATGCTCATACAAGATCAAGTCCAGAAGGATTAAATCCAGATTAGTATGGCTGTACCTTCTTGCCAAGGAGTTCCCATCCTTGAGCACTTTTTGAATCCATAGGTCCGGTGAGTCATTGGCTTGTTGTTTGGAAGCTGGGGATACTATTATCTTTTTGGGAGACGGAAAACTCAAAGGAGTCACGTCTCTGGAATCAAATGCAGCTCCGTTTAAGTATTCCGTTTTAAATTCCAACAGGAACTTTCTGGTGAGGTTATCGTTCCAATATTTCATCATAATATCAAGAATTTCGAGGATTTTTATCTTCACTTGCATGAGAATATGCGTTTCTGGTGTCTCTTTGTAGCGAGTTTCGAAGGTCTTGCTTGTGCCTGTGAACCTATCTAATTTCGTATTTGTCGTCGAATTCAACATAATCATCGTCAAGCTTCGCTTGGCTCCGTTTCCAAACGATCCTTGTTGTTTATCCTCCTCGGGAGTAGTAACATCCTTGAGTCCATTCAATATTTTCAACAGGAATCTCAAAATATGCACCATGCTTTCCATACTAGAGTAGAATCCAAAATTCAGCAATGTTTTGCAAATTTCAAGGACTGTGAGCGTAAGCTTATTTCTCTGAGTCAAAAACGCTTTTTGGTAACCTCTCGCAGCTACTCGTTGGACATACACACTTATGAAGTTTTGAACATCTTCAAATTTATTGCTCAAGGCATTATATTTAAACAAATCCTGAGCGTTTTCAGCGTTGATTTCCTCCCATGTTATGAGGAAATTTGGTAAAGTTAGCGGTTGAAAGTCTCTATCAAGCCACAGGCAGTTGAAAAGCTTTGCGAACGCAGTGCGGAGGTCATCGCTGTACTCTTCACGGGACATGATAGCAAAGCACAAATCATAAGTATAAATATTCTCGAGATTGCTAATCGCGATATAATTCCTTTGTAAGCAGAGATCGGCAAGCAAGTAAATCAAACTTACGAAATACTCGTAAATAGTGTCATTGCCATCACGAGCTTCGACTGCCTGCTGGAAGTTCCTCAAGAGTATCCACTCGTTATAGACGTTGGCAAACAAGTATATCTCATCCTCTTCTGGCTGTACTTTCAGTTTGTAGCAAATAGCGTCTCTTGCTCCTTCATCCTCAAAAATCGCTCTTGAGATCTCTCCCTGGTTCGCAATCATAGCCTCGCCGTTACATACTGTGAGCGCCCGCAGAAGATTGACGTATTTTGCATGAGGCTTTTGGTATTTCAGCATCCCGACGAACTTCGCGATTGTTTCCCTTTTGATTTTGGTTTCAAGGATTCTCTTGTTGTTATCAATGAGTTCCGTGAGAGTGGGTTCGGCGAACAGGTCATGATTTGGATCAGAAAACATGGATTGATGGATAAAAAGCTCAAGCCATTGTGAGGCGTATAATTCATTTGGTCTGTATTCTCTGATCGTGTGCTTTATGAGCTTGTAAGAGAGCTGGAAAACTTGTTTCATGGGAAAGTTAGGGATCTCGCTTAACGTGAACATTTTGTATTCGAATGGATAATAGAGGATATCGGTAAGGATTTCAATAAGCGTCATGTCTTTCAAGAGTCTTTGGCGATGAGGATACGTAAATCCTTCGCAAGTAAATGGATTGATCTCGCCTTCTCCCTCTACTTTAAGGACAAAACGGATCAGTTCGCTCAGGATTGTTCGCACCATTTTCAAGTTGGCGTAGTCTAAACATTCAGCCTTTTGAGCTCTGAGTTCATTGCGAAGGTGTTCTAAGTGTAAGATCGCACTCATGGCAAGCAGTACTTCATCCTGCTCACTCTTAGAGACTTTTTCTATTGAGAACGCATGCTCTGCAGATGTGCCTCTCTCAGCACAGGTCGCTTGTCTCTGAACGGCAAATTCACTGTCTTTAAGTGCCATAAAATACTCTTTCGGTGAAGACTCGTTTGCAGTGTTTTTGTACTGATTCAGACTATCGAGGACCAGTGAGTTTTTTTCGAATTTGAATGTGGTCTTTTTGGATTTACTTCCGGCGATTCGAGGGCCCTCAGTGTAGTAGTAGTGTTCTGGCACCGTGCCGAGGAACAGAGTGTCTCCTCTGAACCCAATCGAATATGAATTCCTGTCCAAAACTTGGGTTTTCCCTTGGACAATAGTGGGAATGAAAGACACTGCGCTATCTGGTCCTCGGACACTGCTTTCATCATTATCGTTGGCGAGAACTGGGATCAGTCTCTCAACTCCTGCCATGTTAACCTTTTTCAAGACTACAACGCGGCCAGTGAGAAAATGTCGGAGACGGAAATGGTTTTCCAATGACTTATCCATTGATGTGTTCAAATTCTGTCCAGACAGCGGATTTGTGCGAATTGGTTCTCCACGCTCTCTCAAAGTCAAAGGCTCAACCTCCCAAATTTCTGCAATACTAATGTCTTCTTCGCTGTACTGCCCTTTATATTTTCTGACAAAAACCTCAGCATTTTCATTTTCATAGTTGATATCAGCGGCAAGATAGCACTGAAACTCTGTATGCCTGAGACGAATCAGATCACCTCCTCTAACAACTTTCTCGTTAGTGTGAAGTCTTGCGTGATATTTCATTCTCCAAACAGTTTCTTTCGATTGAGATAAGTGAGCCTCATGCCGGTAGCATCTGCGATCCAGTGTTCGAAGTGCCAACTGCTTGTAAGGTGCCTTAATCTCACCTTCAGGATTTTTCTTTACATGATTGTCAAGGTTAATTCTAATATCTTCATTAAAGTTCAAATAGCACTCCAATTTGGTATTCAAAAGCAGAACTTGGTCATTATATTGAATTGTCTCACCCTCTTGACGAATTTTGAATTTAGAAATCACTTTAAATACCATGCCAGAACTATATGTGGAAGAAAGTTCGAGACGATAGGCGGATTTATCAGTGTCAGCTGTTACTGCCTTCCCGGTAAGGAAGAGTCCAGAGTCTTTGTGCATTAGCTGGATCTCCGAGCCAAATGTAACGGTCTGTCCAGAAAAAGTTTTAAAAGTTGCGAGATTCGCTAACTTTTCCTCTTCGCATCTTGTCCACAGCTTCAGTAAGTTGAGCTCGTAGTCTTGAGCTAAGTCTCGCTCAGCTGGGTCATTTGAATTTTTCATCAAATCATATTTTTTTTTATTTCTCAAAGCTTTCCGATATTCCTTGTGAGCTTCAAAGTTTAGTTTAGGCCAGACTTGGAAGACGAAGTCACGGTAGTTGTTCACGATCGAAAGCTCGTCCTCATTGGCCAAGCCATCGAATTGGAGGAGGTTAAATGGCATGACCTGGAAAAATAGTCGTGTGTCCGTAAAGCCTATCGCTGAGAGCGCTCCGACCTTCTCTGCAGAAGCGTCTTTGGCCAGTGTGCCATGCAGTGTGATATATTCGCCATATTTCGCATAATGGCTGACTGATTGGCTGGTTGACTGACGTTGTTTACCAATAGCGTTCAATATTGGTGCTAAGACCGAAGAACGATTATTTAAAGCCATGTTAATACTCAGTTAGTTATAGTGACGAGAACTAGCGGAGGATGGAGAGTTATTTGATGAAGATTGAGTGAAGTTACCTTGTTATAAGTTATCGCTTTCCTGTTTTTTTCTAACTCCTCAATAAATAAATTATTTTGAGTGAGTTCGTGCTTATTTATTTAATTAATATTGCTTGATTTCAATGGATATTGGTTCAAAGAAAACCACAATTTCTTCAGTATAGACTACCTTTGGTAAGCTCCATCAGCTTTCTCAATAGATAGGTCAGACTCATCAAGCTCTGGAGCTTTTTTTTTCAGTAATGGACCTCAAATTTGTCTTTTTTGTTTATCTTTTACAAAAACTATGGAATGGTCGGATTAATTTCAACAGTCATTGTTGGAAAAATTTTAAGGTTCAGAGGAAAATTCCTAAGTTTTCAATAGTACAAGAGAAGCGAGTATTTGCCACCTCTTCTGGCTGCCGGCAAGCCAAGTAAATTAAATTCGACAAGCTGTTAATAGAATTTTAGCAAATTAATTTTCAAGTCGGATATTGGAGCTGTTTATTGTGCTTGTCGATTCTGATATTACAATTAAATGAATTCTTTTACATGGATAGAGAAGCATGACTCCAGCAATATGCTATTGAGCATAAAATAGAATAAACAGGCTACAAAAATCTACGTTGAAATTTTCAAATATTTCACTTAATTTTTTTTTGCGTGAAGCTTAAGTTTCTCACCTCATTAAGTCCTAGAAGTCTGCTGCGCCTGTCCCATTTCGTTAGGATACTAAGGTGTCTACATGAAAAATTAGGCAGAAAATCCCTCTGTCTAATTCTGGTAGTGAAAATCCTAATTTTAGAGGAATGGTGTTAGGAAAAAATCGGCTATAACCTTCATTCACATGTATTGATGCACCTAGGCTTTCAGAAAGGTATATTTATTATATAATAGGGTCTGTCGGATCAATGATTTCCTAAAAGGTAACTTTTGTCGAAACTGAATTAATTTCTGATGTCTCATTTTGAGAAAAAGTGAAACGCACCTTTTTTCGAAATTATTGTTAATTATTGGTTTCTAAAAAGCACGAAATATGCTCCGATTCGGATTCTTTCAATTTGCGATATTTTTGTTTTCATATAAAAACCCAGATTTAAGTACTAAGCGACCCTCTGCTGCGTCAGCAAGTAGAAAATAGAACTATAGGTGTGGCAATGAGAATCCTGAAGGAATTTTCAGGAAAAAAATGCTATAGAAAGTATGAAAGGACTTTTTCTTGATAGTTATTTGAGTAATCCGTGCTGGAATTTGAAAAATATTCAGCTCTTCTCCAAATTACCCGATTAGGCTACTATATCCATCTCTAAGAGAATGGTATATGAGTTTACTTCATATTTTCAGAGTTTGCTTTGAAATTATTCTTGATCCTTTATTGATCAACGCACTACCGTTATCGTCACATTCTGTCAAAGATATTTAGAAGAATTTGTATCTTCCAGAGGGTTTGTTTTCAAGCTCAATGATCTATTTTCAATATTTAGTTTATTCATCCATAAAATACATCTTGAAGATATATAGCCCTTTGTTGGGTTGATCGCATCTGTCTAGAAGCAACTTTTCGTAAGGTATTTTGGCTAGGAATCTCAGCTCAAAGTAGAGTTCTCTAGACAATACGCATAATATATAAATTTTTGCTTTGATATCTGAAAATTAGAGACAGTTGTATTTATAAACAAATCAGTTGACACGAGTTTCTGCGATTTCTACCGATAACAGCAAAATTTCGCGAGTGTTATCGATATCGCAGATTGTTTTTCTTTGCTCATCTGCATTGTTACACTGCAAAACTGAAGATTTTGTGGACAATTTCCGGGAGAACTCACATTTATCAGAATCGCAGCAAAAAAATAATATCAAAACAGGTTGGTTTTAAAAAAAAGATCATTCAAGAGAATTGAACTGATATTTACGGTCATCAGAGTTATGAAAAAATATGTATTATCAGTTAACAATACCTATTAATTTCTATTCTAAGAGACAATATATACAATTAAGCTGAAGAATAAAAGAAGATGGCTTTTTGTTTTTTGGCGATTTCAACAATCCAAGACTCGACTCGCAATTTGTCCAATTTTGTGAGTTTCATCCATTTCGAGTCTCGGACATCAGAAAGAGTTGCTCTCCTTTCAGGATTAGGGCAGAGTAAACGTTCTATCAACTCCTTGAGAGAAGGATTCCCAAGAATTGGATTTGTTGGATAAATTTCTTCATGGGCTGTCCAGAATTCATCCCATCGCTCTTCCTGAATAAAAGCATAAAACTCATCTTCATCAACTGAGGATTTATTAAATGGTGAAATACCACTAGTGAGCTCAAAGATGATGACTCCCAACGCGAACATATCCGCTGAGAAGGCATCATACTCGCTGTTGAGGAGAATTTCTGGAGCAAAGTATCGTGGGTGTGTTCCGATTTTCCCAGTGGAGAGTTTACCTTCTGGGATGATTTCAGAAGCTTCAAAGTTGGCCAATTTGAGGCAGAAATGCTCATCAAGAAGTAGACTTTCAAGCTTGAGGTCACGATGAGCAATGCGTTGAGCATGGAGATACTCGAGTGCATCGACGAGCTGGTGTACATAGGATCTTGAGACGATCTCAGGAAGCATGTGTAAATTCTCTATGAGGTTAAGTAGGTCGCCCTTTGCAGCAAACTCCATAGCATAGCCTTGTAAAAACTGATGTGATTGGAAACGTTCTTTCTCCTCTTGGCTGTCGAAAGAGAGTTCATCAAACTGAATAGATTCTTTGTATTTGATCACAGCGTCGTGCCTGAGGGTGTTTGTTTCTCGAAGGTCACGCTCATTACGTCGGGAGCTAAATTTTATCGCATATTTTTTGCTGTCGGCAGTATTTTCTGCGAGATAGACACCATAACTAGCCCCTTCATCGATAAGGTTAAGAATTTTCCATTGAGGCGATTGAAAAATTGGCATTATTAATTAGAGACGATTAGTATGTTTATTACTTTGGAATTAAGTTTGATTACATACTTTGATTAAATCCAGCTTATATATTAGTTTCAGGAGAAGTAGAACTAACTCAAAATAAAAGATTTAATTTAAACCAATGCTATATTTCTTAAAGAAGTTGAGAATCATACTTATTGGAACGCCTCTAAAAAACTTTTCAGTTTCGAAAAGTTGATATAATTAGTAGCAGTGAATGATATTATTTTCCAGTCGTTTTGCTTCAAGCAATCCCTTGTTCATAAGAGCCTCCAAGGTCAAAAGTTCATAACATACTGAGATTTTATTAGATATTGCAATATTTACCTTATGTTTCTGCTACTTAAAAACCAGTAATACTATCGATTGTCAGTTAAATTAAGAATTGGTTCCCAGAGAACTCCTAAAATTTCCTCGCCAGTTCAACGAATGTACCCGTCAAAATCTGAAAATTTTCTGTTAACTGCAAGAAGACGCTTAACACTCTTGCTGAACAAATTAGATTTTTTTCGAAAATGTGATATCAGTGGTAGGCTTCGTTCTGAACAACTCGTTTAAACACTAATGAATCAAATATAATAATGTAAAGAAGATTCTTCGGTGAAGGAATGAAATTCACAACTTTTTGAAGGAAGGCTTGATTGTTATCCGATCGGAGCCATGAGATATGTGGTTTATTCAAGAAAAATATATTCATCGAGCAAAGGAATTTCATAATACATAATTCAGTCTCAGTTGTTGAACGAAATATGCTGTGGTCGATTTTGAGACGTACTTGAGAAGCTTTGACCTTTAATCCCTTATTAGTCTTGCAGATCGGATGTTATTCACTTTCTTAACTCTGAAAGGAGGCGGAAAAGGGATGTTCGTTTATTGCGCTGGATTTAGTTTGGTTAACAATTGGTTCGGAAGTGACAAGTTCTAAGATCAAAATAGAACTATAAGATATTTTTATGATTCTGCAAGGCTCTTCACAATCGTGTAGCAGATAAACCGGTTTCTGAGATAGAGACACCATTTTTGAGCTTCTTGATGAGTAGAATGGTCCTACTCTCTCAGAATTATGAATTTCTTATTTCCATCGACAATTTCAAGTCATTATTTTGTATGAATGCTAATTTTTTTCCCCAACCAAATGGGCTCATTGATTTCTCAATTTAATTTGTTTACAAATGAAAACTCCAATACCAATTTTGAGAATCTTTGCAATGCATCAGTGCGTAGAAAATAGAAATTTTGTGATGGCTTTTTAGAATAGTATGTGAAGGTAAGCATAACACAACACGACTTTATCATAATAGTCATTTGAGTTATTCGACTTAAACTTTGAAAAAATATTTACTATCTGAAATTGAAATTTCCACATGGTGCTTTAATGTATTTTGTCGTCGTCTTGTTCGGTCAAACTATCCTAATACCTCGATAATTTAGTGAGTTTTTAAAAGGTTTTGAGGTGGCACACAGCACGCTGTTGCACACTGTAGCACACCGTAGCAGTACTGTAGCCCACTATAGCACAGTGTGGCATACCCAAGTACAGCGTAGCGTGGCACTGTGTAGCATTGAAAGGATGGCCTTTTTCAAAAAATTGAACATCTAAATTTAGGGTTTAGTGTAGTTGGTATTTTCCCAGTGGGATTTCCTTTTCGTGCATTTATTTCTCAGCTTAAAGATTTAAAAAAATATAAAATCAAGAGTGCTCATCTAACTTCACAAAGAATGGAACCTTCAGATCAAAAAGACAAACCAGTGCTTGATTCCGTTGTAGAACTTGAAGAGGATGCCCTCAAGGAATATCTTGATGATCAGACTGCTGTAGTCCTTGATACTCGCGAAAAAACTGTCTTTGAAAAGGGTTTCATTGTCGGTTCAGTCTTCTTAGCATTTCCTAGTCCAAATTTTGATAAATTTGGAGTTCAAATTTTGAAAAACTTCAAGAGCATCATCATCGTCGATGATAAAACAAAGTTCCCGGCAATCACTGAAGACCTTATCAAGAAAGAGCTCGGAAGCAAGATTAAAGGCTATTTCCATTATGATTCTGAGAGACTCGCCGGGCTGAAACTTCCTGTGAAGGCAGTAGGTAGCACCGATGTTAAAGAGCTGGCAGAAATACTCAAAAAAGATAGGGGCAGTGTAGTGCTTGATGTGAGAAACCCCAATGAATTAGAAACAGAAGGTCGTGTGAAAGATGTGCTGAACATCCCATTGGGTGAGTTGGTGGAAAGAGTTTCAGAGGTGCCAAAAGAAAAGAATGTTTTTATGCACTGTGCTCGAGGAGTCAGGGTCATCACTGCCCATAGTATCTTAACGAGAGCGAAATATGATAATATCTCGTCGCTAATCTGCACTTTTGAGCAGATCAAAGATTCCGGTGTCGAAATAATTAAGAATTAATATAATGTCTCGGCGCTATATAAATAATATATATATAGGCATTTCTTGCCTTTAATCTCTGATTATTAAAGATAAATTGAAAATTTGCATTAATAACAAAAATCGCGGCCTTCAATTTCTATAAGCTGATGAAACTTCAAAATAGGTACCTCGATAAAGAAATCCGTCTTGAAGCAACTTCAGTCTTTGGTTTACAGTTATTGGCAAAGAGAAAATCCCAACTTGTTGTTATTTCAAGTAGGCCTTTATATCTTTTCTAAAACACCGAATCTAGGAGGTAACTATGAAGCAAATTGCTTTGAAAACGATAAAATCTATATAATTAGAAAGCTTGTTTCTGCTCAGATAATTCACTTTTTGGTAAGTTTGTAGAGATAATAAAAAACACAAAATGAGCTCTTCAATTCATTAAACTTTCAATATCAGAGCAACTTTATGAATTAGCTAAGCCCTGTGTAAATTAGATGCTATGATAATGATTTATTCAATGTTCACTCTGAAATCCATGAGAATTTATTGGAATTATCCTTTTAATCGAATTTTTATCAAAGAACTAAACATATATTGCTATAAAATATCTCTCAATTAAGGAATAGAAAATGACCGAAAATAAAAGCGTTCAACTGCTCCTCCAAGCCGAAAACAAGGCAAACGAAATCATCGAGAAGGCCCACCAAGACAGGTACTAATATCCTCAGCCTTTTCTTCTCTTGGATCTGATTCAATACGCACTTGCTGAACTTTTTCTTTGCCATGGCATCTATATTCACTTACCTTTTTTCCTTCACCAGAATTGCCAAACTCAAAGAGGCTCGTCTTGCCGCTGAAACCGAAATCGCTCTGTTCAGGAAAGAACAAGAAGAAAAATTCCAGCAAACTATTAAGGAGGTAATGCGATCGATAAACGCACATCTTACTGATCTTTTTGAAAGAGATTCAGCTCCACTGAGGAAGAATCAGACCTCAGCGCAGTAACAAAACAAGAGATCGATGAAATTTACAAAGCTTATGACAAAAGAAAGGATGAGGTCATCAACCTTCTTATTGATAGAGTTATGAACGTGGAACTCGAGATCCCTAACGTCATTAAGAGAGGCTTGGCAATCTCTCAAGGCAAACACTAAGCTGGTCATTCATTTCCACGAAGAGAGAAAGATATGCCAATTTTTTAAAGGCAAACACAATTATCATTGCTACCACAATCAATTCATATTCCCATGGTGTTCAGATTCTCTTTCATGTTTAAGAAAAAAACAGATTATACAACTGCATAATCATACGTGGCCGTTCTCTATCCCCTTTGCTGTACAAATGAAAATATAGGTATTATTGTACAGAGAGGAATCCAAAAAACCTATTTTGATTAAAAAAAATTCGCTTACATAGTAGTTAAGATTTTGATTGATAGAAAACTATAATAGCAAATCCAAAAGTAGCAAAATGCTTATCCTCTACGAAACTCCAGCCGGTTACGCCCTTTTCAAAGTTCTCAAAGAGAAGAAACTTGAAAAAATCGATGATATTATCGCCGCTTTCTCTTCTTCAGGCTCTGCCTCCAAAGCGTAAAGATGTCACATTTGGAAATATGTTCTTGATGATTTGTTGATCCAATACAGAGTGAGCCTCCAAGCCTTTAAAAAGTTCAAGGACACGAAGGAAGCTCTTGTCGCAAATGACAAGCTGATTAAGGGAATGTTCCCAAAAACCCTTAAAAAGTTCCTTGAAAAGAATGCAATTAACGATGAAGTCCAAGAAAAGCTTGCAGGTATGTGGTGATCTTGTTTATTAAGCTTAAGTATTTGATGCGTAGTTGCTGATAAGAGATTAGGAAAGGTTATCACTGAACAGCTAGGTCTCGAGTGTCTCCATGGCAAGAAGTATGATGAGATCATCAGAGGCATCCGATCGCAGCTGAGCACTCTGGTCTCAGGTAACTCTGACTAGTAGGCTTGTAGTTAAGATTGTTATAGGTCTTTCTGAAACTGAGTTCAAGAATATGACTCTCAGTTTGGCTCACGGACTCTCCCGCTACAAACTGAAATTCTCTGCTGATAAGGTTGACACGATGATTATTCAGGTAAACACCAGATGTCACTCAGAAGCTAACAGTATGTGAATTTCTATCTAGGCTATTTCTCTGCTCGAAGATCTTGATAAAGAGATCAATAACTATATGATGAGACTGAGAGAATGGTATGGCTACCATTTCCCAGAAGCTGGAAAGATCGTCACCGATAACCTTCTCTACACAAGAGTTATCAGAAAGATAGGTAGATAAAATACAATTCCATTTATGAAAATGCTTATTCTTTGTTTCGTCCTGAAGGCATGAGATCAAAGGCTGCTGCAACAGATCTGTCCGACATCCTCACTGATCAAATTGAAAAAGACGTGAAAGAAGCCGCGGAAATCTCAATGGGTATCGAAATCACAGATGAGGACGAGGAATTCGTCATGAAGCTTGCTGATCAAGTTCTCGAGTTGAACGACTACAGAGACTCTCTTTCTGAGTATCTCAGAAACAGAATGAATGCCATCGCTCCTAATCTTACGATCATGGTCGGCGAATTGGTTGGAGCAAAGCTTATTGCTCATGCTGGCAGCTTGGTTAACCTTGCAAAGTAACGACCTCAACCTTAGAGATTAACCTGATAACCAATACTCTAGGTCTCCTGCTTCAACAATTCAAATTCTGGGTGCCGAAAAAGCCCTCTTCAGAGCTATGAAAACCAAACATAACACACCAAAATACGGTCTGATTTATCAGGCAAGCATGGTTGGCTCAGCCAACTCATTGATTAAAGGAAAAGTAGCCAGAACTTTAGCCGCGAAATGCTCGGTTTGCATTAGAGTCGACGCCTTGGGTAGTTATACTTGAGTCCAACTAAATTTCTTAATTTTTTTTTTTAATAATGCAGGCGAATCCGAAGACAATGAAGTCGGTGAACAATGCAAGGAATTCGTCGAGAAAAGAATTAAATTCTTGGAGAGTGCCACGCTACATGGAGATGGCGGCAAAAACTTCAAGAAGCCACTCGCGAAACCAACAGAAAGAAGACCTAACCCTGGAAATTATGAAGCTGAGACAGATTTCACGATAGGAGGTATTCCAAAGCTCGGTCAGACATTTGTCAAGTAATTATTTTGAAAAGTATCTCCTGCTTATATTGCTCTAAATAGGAAAAGAAAACAGGAATAATAAATGATGATGTCTATAAATGCTTTATTTTTTCAAATTTGTAGAAATTGTCAAGAGATTTTGACAACTCTTTAAAAGTTTGTGTTTTGTTGTAGAGTTTAGTGAGGATAGGTGCATACATAACGATGTTCAAATGAAAAAATATTGCAGATTTCGAAATGCTGTTTTATCTATTTCATTCTTTCTTTAGTTCGAATGTATTGGGAAAATCTTATAGTTTTTCAGAGAAGAAATCTCAGTTTCAATGAGCTGTAGAAAAAAGTAAGAGAAATCAAGATGATTTCGTCTTTTGATGTTAGAAGGGATTCAGAGTATAAAAATGAATTATCCCCACTTTACTTTCAATTTTTGAAATTTTTTTTCCCTTCTGAAACCATAGGACCAGTTCATGTTATAAGTTATCAAGAGAGCCAAGAACCAAACAGCGATATTTGTATCAATGATTACATTTGAAAATTCATTTTAAAATCGCACAGCGCTTGCTCACTGATTATCAATGCTGTAAAGAGCTGAAGGAATCAGCAATCTAAGTGGCGCCTATATATTCATTCAGTTCTTCAACAGTTCAAAGCGGTTTTCAGTGCTGCCAGATTGAGAATACGGTGTCTTCAGCATATTCTACTTTTTTCAATAGAATCGAAACATAACCTCCTGAAATCTAAGAAGAACACGCTGTGAGAATACTAAAGCTTAAGCGTACTGAAGTTTGATTTTTAAATTAACAACAAACGCAATATAAACACACAACTTTCCGAATATACCTATATTTCGACCATGAAAGCTCAATTCGAAGTATTCGCCAGAATCAAACCTGCCGAAAAGTGCCTCTCACACTATTTATTCCATACCTAACTCTTCTCTCATTGACTAAAGGGAACCGGTCAAATATCTTGTCGATCCGAGCCATCAAACGCTCAAACTTTATTTCCCAAAGAATTCCAGAGGAGGCTATATAAATAATTCCAAAGTATCTTCAGCATGTCGTTAACGCTGGTCTAATCCATCAGGATTCACATGAATTCGGATTCAATTACATATTCGATGACGATGCGACACAAGAGGAGGTATTTGAACGCATCGCCAAGCCAGTTCTCCTGAAGTAAATACTCTCAACCTCCACTAATCCGAATTACCTTTCGCATAGCTGCTTAGAAGGTTACAACGGCACAATTTTCGCTTATGGACAAACTGGAAGTGGAAAAACCTATACAATGAGCGGAGCAGGTACTCTCAACCTTATGTTACCTATGTAATCGTATACAATAAGAGAGTTGGAAGTTGCGTGGCATAATTCCTAGAGTTCTCACAGTAATATTCTCACAAAAAGCATGAGCGGTTAGTCATTTTTCTTAGGCAATTTTTGAAGAAACATCTCGCCGCAAGAATATTCAGTTCAATTGTTTTGTGTCGTTTATGGAAATATATAATGAGCAAGCTTTTGATCTTTTGGAGAAGCGACACATGGAAGTACCAATGGAATCTTGGAGCAAAGTATTTTTTTCATTAAGCGAGAGTGAGATTTCAATGGTGGGATAGGTGAATGTGATGGAAGACGACTTCGGCAATATTCATATGAAGAATCTTTCTGCACACAGAGTGAAAAACGAGCAAGATGGGATCGATTTACTTATGATGGGGAACTTTATACGTCATGTAATCACATAATCAACTTCTTCGACTTCACCGCTTTTCAAAGGTGAGTTCAACTCCGATGAATCAAGCATCTTCACGATCACACTGCATCTTTACTATTACTATTGAAGGTTGAACTTTTTGATTATTCTCTTCAGGGCAATAAATATTTCGATATAAAATAGGAAGACATTTAGATTCTGAAACATTCTTTGTATCGAAATTGCATCTCGTTGATCTCGCAGGTTCAGAGCGAGTAAATAAGACACAAGTCGAAGGGAACACGCTGACTGAGGCGAAATATATCAATCTGTCTCTAAGTTATCTCGAGCAGGTATTTATTAAATTTCTCGTTTATGCTTTACTATGGGTGATGCGATAAAAGGTTATAGTTGCTCTTCAAGAAAAAGGAATCGGCAGCAGGACTCATATTCCTTACAGGAACTCTCTGATGACGACAATTCTCAAAGATAGCTTGGGAGGCAACTGCAAGACAGTTATGGTTGCCACCATGGCAAATGAAGTCAGCCATTTGGATGAAACCGTTTCTACTGCTAGATTTGCACAACGTTGCTCACAATTGGTCAATGAGGTATAAATGAAATAATAATATCTTCAGTTTTTCACAAAAATGATGGGAAAATAGATCAAAAAGAATGAGAAGCTTGATATCAATCTTTATGTAAAAAAACTGGAAAATGAGAAAAAACTTTTGGAACAGTAATGACTGAATTATGGACTGAAGCCTGATAATGATACCTGCTTTCGTAGGGAATTGGCCTATTACAAACTGAACTTTGGGTCGAAGAAAGCGCGAGAGGAAGCGAGCCATTTTTTAAAAACAGGGAAACTGATTGTTTCTGAAATGACACAAAAGGAAATAGAGGAGAACGTATGAGATGTGTTACATACACAAATACTTACTTACTAACTAGGTGGGAAAATTCCTAAATGATGAAACTGATAGAATGAACGTGACGACAATGGAAGAGGCTCAGTCATGCTTCACAACGTTGAAGGATTTTTATAATACCAGACTCAGAGAGTACATCGAAGAGCTCAAAAGAATTTCAGGGAAGCTGAAAACCTATGAAGAAGTTGTAACAAAAAGAAAGTAATTCACCTCTATGAGCTTGCCAGTTTTAAAGCAGTTATTATGAAAAGGTATCAGGCTTCAAGTGAATATCACCAAGGTGCTTTATCTGAAAGGTTGGAAAAAGAAAGTAAATCCAGTAGAGAAAAATCTGATGTGGATTTCAGATCGGCAAATGGAGAACTAAGTTCGCCGGAATATGGATTTTTCGAGAAAAAACTCCGTAGTGATAGAGATCAAAATTCTCAAAAGAGCTCAGATAGCTTAAAAAACGAAGAAGATGCCAAGTCTGGACTAAGGAGTGGCACTAACAGGCCAAAAACACCGAATGAACAACAACAAGTCCCTGATATTGATAATGAAGCATTGCTGAAAACTTTGGGTTTTACTAACATCGACAGCTTTTTCCCAGCAGATAGGAGAGATATGATTGAGTTTTCTGACCAAACGGACACAAAGAAATCAACAGACGCGAGCAACGAGCAATACAATCAAATCTCCACAGAAAAACCCATTCAGCAACCAAAATCAAGGCTTGCTGAGGAGACGAATCAACCGAATGAATTTTTAAGAAACAATGGCACTCCAAAACAAAATGGCGGCTCAAAACAAAATTACGAGACAAGGCAAATCGAGTTCTTCCAACAGAACGGTCTAAGACAAACGGAAGATAAACCAATCCGCCAAGACTTTCCTCAACCCCAACAGCAGCAGCAGACCTATCCAGTACACAACACTGAGCAAAATAAAAAATCGCGTGTGCAGACGCACGCGCACTCGCAATCACCTCATATTCAGCAAGTACAAAAGCAGCCTCTTGAGACTGACACCCAGCCTCAAAAAACTCCACCAGAAAAGCCTGGTAATCAGACGGTTGCCCAGCAAAGCAAGGCTGTAGAGCCTTTGGTTTCAAACAAAAGCGCTGATGAAACTAACCGAGCAAAATTTTATTACACAGGAAGAGATAGAAGTCCTCCGAACACAGGAGGTACAACCCAACCACAGATTACGACTATTACTGATACCGCGAATATTATTGGAAGGTCTCTGCGTGATACTAGTCCCAGACTGGTCAATCAAAACCAGAAGGTGGATCCAAGAGTTTTTACCTATTTTGGGGGCAGACTGAAACCTAATACGAAGAATCAGTCTTAAATGTATAAGCTTTCGTTTCACGCTTTTGAAAAATAAGGGTCCATAAAAATAGAGGTTATTCCTATGCTAGCTAGTTTGTTCTGTTGTTTCAAGTCAAATTTTATCAAAGTTGATGGTGTTATCTCAGTCATTAGTCTGTAAATGTGTAAAACTACTTCCTAAAATCGTAATTGTTGTGCAAAATTTTCGGGAAGCAAATGCCATCAAGCCTGTGATTGGTTGTTCTTGATAATTTTTCCCCTTCTGCTTCTCAAAAAATAGATTCAAATGATTGAACAAAAACATGTCTTACCATCCTTTCTGTATAAAAAACAATACGATTTACTACAGAGATTAGCAAATTGATTTTTCTTCTTAACCAGTGAGATCTGACAAGCCAATTCACCTTGCATGCTCTACTTTCATTTTTAAATGGTAAATTGATGGCTTCTGTGCGAGGGTCCTATGAAATTAATCACATGCACCCTTGACTCGGAATTGTCCAAAAAAGTTAGTATATTTTTAAAACAATTTTGGGCTTTGTCAGAAAGAATTAATATCAGTTTGCTGCTAGAAAGAGCTACATAAGAACGTAATATACTTTGAAAAAAATAATTTCGTTAACAGTTTTATTCATAGTTTGAAATCAAAATGAACAGATTCAACTATCCCCCTACCTATACCTCTCCATACGGCGGCTATCCGCAGAATAACGATCGGTTTCACCCTCCACCACAGATGCGTCCATATCCGCAAGAGTCTTTCCCATACGGAAGAACGAATGCTCCATATGATCCCCGAGTAAATAGCCAAACGGGAACATTTCCATACTCAGGCCAGACCCTACCTAGAAGGGTTACACCTCCAGTCAAGAAAGAGGAGGAGGAGTCAATTTCTGTGAGTGAATCTGACGATGATGATGACGGTAAAGCTATGGCATTTTACAATCCAATATCAATAACATTTGAATAGACAAGAAAGCTGAAGTAAGCGACAATGAAGACGTCTCTGCGTCAGATAACAGTGAAGAGGAAGCTTCAGATAACGACAAAGCAAAAAGTGATAGCGAAGAAGAAGAGGACGAAGAAGAAGTTTCTGAAACAAAGAAGAAGGTAGAATCAGAATCTGAGGAAGAGGAAGAGGATGAAAAGGAAAGTGAAGAGAATGATGATGAAGACAACGAAGAGGAAGAGGACGAAGAGGTTGAAACAAAGCCCGCACCGAAAAAAGTTGAAAGCAGAGAGGACAACGAAAAAGCGCTTCAAGAACAAAATTTGAAGAAAAGAGTCAAAGAGCTCAATCATATCAAATTTGAAATGGAAGACCTCGAAAGCTCCCTTAAGAAAGCCTTCAAATTCTTCGACACAAATGAGCCAACCCTATATGATTCGTATGTTTCTAGCACCAGCAATTCAAGCAGAAAAATACCATCTGAGCCCCTGAAAACAAAAGAAACAAATGAGGTTGTCACAGAAATTCCAAAGGAGAATATAATGGCGAAATCAAACACGTCTTTTTCGAAACTTCCAGATCGACAAGAACTAATTTATAGCCGATATTCAAACTCAAAACCATCCACTGCTAATCTCAATGAAGATTCTATCTCTGCTCGCTTTTTACGTCAATGAAATTGCAAATTATTTGTTTAGATTCCGTGGATTGCTTATTTCTGTTTTAAACTCTGTTTATTGATTTGAATATTGAATAAGCAATATTTCTCTGTCTTCTCATTATTGATCCTGTTATTATCACACTCAAGTGACTCTCTTAATTTTAAAACATGACGGCATCGATGACAGACGCCGGTGTGATGCGACAAATAGTTTAGCTTTTCGATGGCAAAACTCATGCATTTGTTGTTTATACTACCTCCTCAATCACTGGAGCGGAAAATGGTTGCTGTGGTTTTATTCGTGGAGTATCATTTGAATTGCAAACATATGAACAATAAAATATGATGTTTACATCTTAATTGCAATATCTACAATCGATATTCATTTAAGTTTGAATAAATTAGCTACATTAAGAGTTCTAAAAAAAAATAATATTCAGGTCTGATAGAGGAAAATTGCTATAGAGAAGCTGATACTATAAAGCTTCTGGTTGACTCACTATTTACGTTACAATATACACCTTTCCTCGAAAGAAGGCGCAAATTAGTGACTTTAAGCGCGCTCGCTTGAAGCAACGTGGATCGCTTGCCGGAATATATCTTTCAGTTTATTCCAGCTTTCCCGAAAATCGAAATTTCCTTCGCTCTCTTTAGGTTTCTCAGTGACAGAGTAAGCTTTATCGATTAAACTCTCTTCAGGAAGACCAACATCATCAGAGAGACACTGAGCTCTAAGTTTCTCTCTTAACAGTTGCTTTTTATACTCACTTCTCAGTCTTTTCTCCTCTTCCTCCAGTTCAGTCATCTTTGCATTTACTGATGTATCGAGCAACGATATGTCATCCTTCTTTGTATCAGGTTGGAATTGACGAACACCATTTTTGCTAGTTTCATGTAAATTTGTTCCAGAATGAGCTTCCACGGGAGTTAATTTTGCAGTTTTTGATTTTTCTTGGTTCCTTGGAGTGGCTAAACTATTCTTCTTGTTTGGCAAGGCATTTTGAGTTAGGAGATTCTTTGAACTAAGCGACTTTGATGCGTAGTGATTGAACTTGGGTCTCTGAGAAAGATCTGTGTTTCTCTGACTTATTTGAGTTGAGTTTAAATCAACTGATTGGTTCAGTAAATCAGATTGATCGTGTGACCCGCGCTTTTTATTATTTACAGGCAAATTTGAATTCCTTTGAGACTTGGGGACATTAGTAATGGTATTTCTTCTTCCTAACATCCGAGTTTCTACTTTTGATGATGTAGATCCTTCGAATTGCTGAGAATGGGACGGGGTATGATGGACTGAGTTTTTTTTTGATAACTCCTTCACTGCTGCCTCATCAAAATTGAATTTTTTGGGCCCTGAACGATGAGTAGTAGTAGAAGGGAACTTCTTATGTTGATATTTTCGCTGTGTTTGGTTAGGCTTTTCCTCTTTTAATATTTCGGTAGTTGTTGCTGGTTGCTCTTCTGTTGTGAGTGAATCCAGCGCAGGCAGACTTCTTGGCTCACTTCTATGAGAATAGAAGCCATCGCCTTCTTTTGTGGGTAAAATATTGCTATTCGAGCCGGCGACAATGGCGAAGGAATCGAACTGAGGAATTATATCCTTTCTAAATAGTAATAATTCTGTTATTTTTGCCAAGAAGAATCGAATCTTACACATCCAGCAAGTTCTCTTGACCTTCGGGGAGTTTCGGACTCAAAAGATCGCTTTCTGTTAAGTTATTATTAAGTCTACGCGATCAAGAAACTTTTCATTACCGTCGATTGAGAGGTTTGCTGCTCTGTTCTTAAGAAATTCTTCGAGTTGGCTCTCCGTGGCAGAGGAGCCTCTCTCCTGAATAGATTTAGGACCTTTCAAAGCTTTCATCCGGGATTCTCGTTGCGTTTTAAGCTCGTTTATCTTTTTCATTAGCTTTTCTTTAATCGCATCAGTGATCTCTTGCTGGAGGTTGTTTTCTGTGCCTTCAAAAGGTTGGCCACAGATCGACGCTTTTGAAGATCCATTGGTCGAAGCGTACGATCCTTTCTCAGAGCTGAATCGATGCTGCCTATTTTTCGCTGGATAGACAACGTCATAAAGTAGTCTCTGTTTTGGGTCTTTATCATCCTCAGCGACGTTTAAGACTGAAAGGATCTGAACGAAAGCAGGATCTTGGGTTAAGCTTTGTCTAAACATAGTTTTGAGGGCGCTGATATCCTACAAGGCAAATAAGTAAATATTCATCGAGTCATTCACTTACCAAGTCTCGCTGATCAATTTCAGCATGCAATTCTTCAATTATCAGATCTTTTTGCTTAAGAACGTCCAGAAGCCTTTGGTGTCTGTCATGCTCTCTCTCTAGCAATTTCTGTTGAAGCTCTTTTATCATAAATACACTTCGATTGCAAAACTGCAGGTAGCTTTTATCTAAAACAGGAGAATCGATTTCACTTAGCTCGAAGAGTTTCTGCAAGAGTCCAAAATTTTGCTCTCGAAGCAGCTTTTGTAAGTTTCCATAAGTCATAATGTTAATAGAAGAAATCATACCTTTCTTTCTTCGTTTACTTTGTTAAACAGCTGATATAATAGCTCATTTTCAGCTCTCAGTGTGGTTACAGCCTCTTCAAGTTGTGCTCTAGTTGCTTCGGTAGGATCTAGATCCCTTAAGCTTTCATCGAACCGAATCGGATCATCAAGCAATTTGCTTTCGTCATGACCAAGAAATTTGCCTTTATCGTCTTGATTGAGGGCTAAGCAGGCCAGCTTGTTGTAGATTTCAGAGTCCAACTGGAAGGTTTGAGAGTAGAATTCACCCCAAGACATCTTTTACGATATTGATTTAAGAAATTATTTGTCTGAAAGTTTCTTTGAGATTTAAATAATACCGAAGTTTAATTCAGCAATGACCCCTTGAAGCACCCCTCAAAAAATTGAGCTTTCAGGGCTAATATAATTGGCCTTTCAAGGCCCATCAGCTTCTAATGAAGGTACACTTGGCGAATAGGATTTCTGTAACTTATAAGGGTGACAAGCATCAAGGAAGTGTTCTATGAGGGGTAGATGAGGGAAAATTGTGTCATTAAAAAGTAAGAAAATTACTGACAAATAGATTCAGTGAGTTATTAAGAAAAAAACGAAATCAATTGATCAGAAAGTTTTTAAAATCTACCGGCAAATTAATTAGTTCACTGAATTGGATTGATACTGTGATTAAATAATCGAATTTTTCTGTAGTATCGAAACAGTGGCGTGGAAATTTTAACACCTGAAAGCCAATTAACTGATTCAGATCTTGTTGAATAGTAGGTTTTGAACTGGAAGTTGAAAGTGAAAGGGAGATAAATGATTTGTTGATTGACATGTTTTCAGGTCTTCGGTCTCGAGGGTTTCCATAGCGTGGTGTCGGATAAGCACAGATATCCTACCTATTCTCTGGCTTAAGTGCTGATAACTGGAAAAACATTATAGAGCGTTTTATGAGATTCTTGATTGCTGATTATACTAGAAATGATCCTTTGGCTTCACATGAAATCATGAAGTAAGGTTGCTACCGTTAGAGGCATATTATCAATGTGTTTGGAGAGAAATTTCGACTCCTCGGTAAAATATTTAAATAAGAAGCTCGAACAGAGAGAGGAATTAGTTCTTAAATGATTTCAATGCATCAGAGGCACAAATAGCAAAGCTTTTGTTACTTATAATATTAAGTCTGATCAAATTGGTGTGAGATTTTAACTTTTCGGTCCCGAAAAATGGCTACGAATAAATGAACTATCCAACTATCAGCTGCCCGTATACATGGCAAAGCCTCACCTCTGTGTGAAACTTAAGATTAGTAACTATTATTTCTGTCAAACTGATGAAGTTTTGCTTTAGATTTTCAAGCAGTTAGACACCTGTAAAGGAGAGGTACACATTTATAATTGATAAAAACTCGATTTTGTCATTCAGAAAGTTTCAATAGCGGTCTGCCTCAGAGAAATTCCTTTAGCTGTGCAATGATTGAAGCTCATTTAAAACAAAAACCACGGGCAGACGAAGAATACATTCTAGCGATCATAATTAGTTGATGAGACATTTTCAATCTCACAAATCCTTGATTTCGTCAGTGCTTATTTAGAGCTCCGATTCCTTTCATAAAGCTTATTAGCATTTATTTCGAACTCCAAACTTAGAGAAACAGTCAGCGTAGTTTATCATTGAATAGATTTACTGTCGAAATTGTTGGAACGGATCTGCCCTTGGGATGAATCGAATTCTGTTTTCAATGATTTTTGTATGCTTCCGACAAAGTTTTTAAAAAATTGAGTTCCTCTGCTTGTTTATGATGATAATGAAAACAATCCATATTTTATTCGACTCACTATCCTTTCTTTGAAGTGAAACGGATTTCATTATATTTTGTGAAATATTCGTTTCTCACGAATATACAGAAATATACCCAACTTTGATTTTCTCAATTAAATCAAAATATTCTTGAATAATGTTGGAATATTCATAAAAAGCCTCGATTAGCTGATTGTGCATTCAATACATAACAATTCCTTAGTCCCTCATTACCGATAAAAAAATATTAAGCCTTAAAAGTCAGACTGGGAATCTAAAATTTTTTCAAGCTCTTGAGGTTTCGTGCTTTGATTTTGTTCTGTAGATAAGGCACGCTCGTATGGGAACCAACTAATGTCCTCCTTCTTCACCTTATCCATCACATAATTTTCGATGCCATTATATTCAGCAGGGTTCTTCTTTCTTAAGAAGTAAAGATACGTGAGGTAATCCCACATGCGATGCTCGTGCATTATGTGATAAGCAAACCCTTTCCCTTTCTTATCGAGGTAGGCTCTATCCAAATTGCAGATATAGCAGTGGTTCTTCATATCCTTATCAATGCTTTTCTTTTCTTCTCTGAGATAAGCAAACGCTCCCACCAAGAACGCCACTGCAAATTCCTTTATTCCGAGACGGCCAATAAAGTATATGAATTCCCATAAAGTGTGCATGTAGTATTTAAGCCTATTGTCCGGCTCATAACTTGGTGTCACAACGATATCACCGACTCCACCAGTTAATCTATACCCATAGTCCAGAACCGATACTGTGCATTGAAGAAGCGAATGGCAAATATTTTCATCTCCTTCAGCCGCCTTATTAAACCAGAATATATCAGGAAGGAACCAAAAGCCGAAAAAGCCGAAGCTAACATTCCAAATCGAACCCAAAAGTGTCATTAGTAGCAATTGCCTCCAACTAGAGTTAATAGCGTTCCACACTGGAGCTAAACTGTCGGATCGAAGACACATGTCTATCAAATGAAACGGATACAGCATTTGCAAGTTGAAAAATAAGGCACAGACTGAAGCCAGCAGGTAGAACAACCAATAGACAGTAAAATTGTCGTGCAGAAGGAATTTACAGTTATTCCACCAATACACAAAGTGTGTCCAATTATTTCCAAAGTTCCGTTTTCCATGTTTGTTAAACATAGGTGCTCGAGGTCCAAACCTAAACAGTAAATCCACAGTCGTTGATGTGGGCAATTCCTCGACTGAAACTTCGTCAAAATCTTCGAGTTTTTGCTCTCGATTCATGTTAGAGTCCATGAATTTCTTCTCTTTCGCTTTAAGTCTAGAGGTTCTTTTGATGAGCTCTCTCCATCTTTTACGGATTTGGAGAGGTCCTCCCAAGATAATCCAGAGAACCAATAAACAGCAGCTTAAAATGAAATGGAAAATCCCGATCGTCTGGACAAGTCTGTACATTGAGAACCATTTGGTATCATCCGCTCCATAGTAATTGACTTTCAAGGTGCCGTTTCCGCCATTTGGGCCTGTATCAAATTCTGAGTCATATGTACCAAGCATGATCAGGTTTATCACAATGGCTGTAACCTGTGCGATGTTTCGAACAAGAGTAAATCTCTCAGTTGTAACATTAAACTTTAGGCTATTAATGTAGGCCGAGTGTTCCATTTCATCGAATAAGCCATCAGCCGCGTCTAACAAGTCGCTGATTTTTTGATTATGTGAGCCACGATTCACTTCGTTAATCAACTTTTCTTTTGTTTCCAGAGATAAAAATCTCGTTTTAGGATCAATAGGGAAATATATCTTCTGGATCTCATCGTTCAATATGATCTCGATACTCGTAGTGTTAGCCTTAAAAAATGAAATTGCTTTAATCTGTAATGGCTCGAGCCTTCCATCTCTTCGGCCTTGATCAATAAAATCTTTTATCTCCTTGTTATGATCTTCCATTATCCTTAGAAGCGCAAAAATTTGGAAAGCTTCAAGGACGCGAGGTCCAAAAGCATCTGGTTTTAATTGTTGGATCAGGGAGCGAGTTTTGGAGGACTTCTTGAAGCCTTGGACCGCGCAAAAATCTTCATATTCAAGCGTGATTTTATTTATCAAAATCCCGAACTCCATCTTTGAACAGAGGCTTCTCATTGTTTCAGGATCTTGATTACCTTCAATAAGAGCAGATAAAAATAGGAAGCACTTCGACACTGATCTTTGAGCCACGTTTATTTGTTCTTTAGTCAAAAATCCACGGGCTTTCAGTTCTGTTTGGTTATTCAATATCGAGATATAGTCCATACAAGCCTCAATGGTTTTAATGTTGGCGAGTTCTCTTTGATTAACGAGGCGAGGCCCTTGAACCAAGCTTATCATGAAATCAAGGATTTGGTCGCCTAATTCAATGCATTTAACATTTGCAAACTTGACATAGAGACCGAACCACAGCGCCACGGACCTCACAAAGCTGAAAGTTAAAGAAATAGTGGTGTTATCTTCGGTAGTTTGCTTTTGTAGATGATTTTGCATCTGTGAGTACTGCCCATCATTTAAAGCGTGCAGAAATTTGAAGCACAGACTCAAAGGAGTGACCCAGCTAGTGACAAGGTTCTCGCTGGAGTACATCTGCAGAGGGTGGCCTGCTTCCGATGTTAGTGGCGTGTTGTCTGACCGCTGTTGCTCCTCTGCCGTTTGTTTTTTCGTCGAGTCATTTGAGATTATATTTTCTATTGGAAAAATATTTTTTTCAACATATGAAGTGTTGAGCTCATTCATTTCCTTCTTGATTTCTTCCATTGCTTGGGTAATGATCGCCTTGATCGTCAGCAAGAATTGGTTGGTTAGATCCTTCTGCATAGCAGCCAAAAAACTACTTTGGACCTTTCGATTCTTCGCGTAGAGCATAGTGACTCCTAGCAAAAATGATTCACTTAAGATCTTCTCATTGTTGTGTTGAATGATGAGCTTGCAAATCATCTCGACCACGCCAAAGTCGCAGAGCTGATTCTGCTTTAACCTAATATGCTTTTCAAAGTCTTTTGTCTCTGCGGGCTGCCACTCGAAGGCAGTTTTCCTGCTATTGGCAACTTCGTTTTCAACCATTTTGCGCAGAATTCGCAGTCCAGCGCATGTTAGAGGAACTTTAAGCTGATACTGTCGTTGGAGAAGTTTGATTAAAGATCTGATCACTTTGCTCTGAGTAAGGAAAACACGCTTTTGAGCAGACGATTTTTCCAAGTTAACGATTTCCCAGACAAGCGACTCGAAGTTCTTCTCAGCCGTGCTGAAAAAATTCACTGCTAGCTCAGACGCGAGAAGTTTAATTTTCTCGGAGATCCATTCTGGTTGACTCCCCTGGCGCTGCGAGAAGGACGAATTGATTGGCGTTGATGACCCACGATTATGCAAAGCCGCCTTTCCGAAAGGAGACAACATCGCTATCGCCATGTCTCTTCGAGAGTTCCTTGGAAGTAACAGACTCTGAGCACTAGCACTGCTTTCTAGTCTTTGCAGCGGCGTATCAAAAACCAATTTATTATCCTTCCCATAGTGATTGCTGAGTATTTGAAGGCATTCGTTGATTCTTTTCTGGTGCAGGAATTTCTTGAGTATCGTTTTCAGACTCGATAATAGCATACGACAATGCTGCAGATACTCTTTGAAATTTGGCAGTCTACCGATCTCTTTTCGAAGCAGGAGAGCGACTAGATTGCCTAAGAGACCTTCGAGTACAAAATTAATTTGCACCTTCTTCACAGGGATAATTCCTTGATGGGTTTTAATTGTGTAGTAGCCCCAGCCTTGGGCAATTATATCGTTGAGTTCTTGGCGAATAAGATGGAATAAGTCGACAAGGATCTCGCTGCCTTCGTCGAGGTCGTGCTCGGTATCAAGATGAATGTCAAAAATGAAATTCATTATGGCACGCTTCAGATAATAGCAAGACTCCGTTTTGGTATAGATTTCATAGAGGGTTTTTAGTGGAAAGAGTCTTTTGCATTTGGATTCACAAGCACCATTCCTATTCTCACCAGTAACTTTGAGTACGAGCAGCAGGGAAGCCAGATAATCGAGTTCTTCGGAGACCTCCATTGGGAATTCATGGTTGACTAACTTCTTTTGATACTGTTGTAAATGAGATAGAATTTTGCTAACTGTCTTTGGGTCTTGAATATCGATGAGGATTGAACTATATTCTTTATTCAAGAGACTGGTGACGACTAAGATCTGATTCTTCTTTAAGATATTTTCGCGATATTTCATCAATGAGGTCAATGTAAGTAGCAACTTCGGTCGTTGCTTGCTATCATCAGGTAAATTGTCCACTAGCTTTAATATACTGTTAAGGTAATTTTGTACTGAAGCAACATCCATAAGTAGTGCCTTGTTATCTTGGAAGAGCCCAGAAATAACTTTTTCCAGTCCTAACGACGGATCTCTTTTCAAGATTTTAAGCATTAGAGGGGCATGATCAGCGATGACGTCTTGGTTCTGCTTATTTTCGAAAACAAAACGAATTAGAAAATTTACACAGGCTTCCAGCACCTTTTTCGAGGTGTCAGAATGGGCGTTTTTGGAATCGAAGCTTCCCTTCGCATCGTAATTTATTATATTCATTACTCCTCTGTAAACTTTGAGCAAGCGCATTATCTTCTGATATTCTGTGTTTACCGTCAAGCTGACATCGTCATCGTCGTGCTCTTCGGCCATATTGTCCTTTTTGCCACTTAGAATGTCTTGCGGAGAGTCTCCACCACTTTGACGATTACTTTGAAGACTGGTTCGCTCAATTTGAAGATTGTTGTGCTTTGGTTGGCTCCCCAGCTCCAAAAACTCCGAAAGTTTGTCTAGCAGTTTAATCACCTTCTCACTGGAGCTCTCTTCGTCCTCCTCGTTCTCTTCAAATTCTTCGCCATACCAAACCTCAATCTTCTCCGCTAATGAGGCAACTTGAGCTCCTAATTCACTAATTGCCCTCACATTAGCCTGAGTAGCAGAATCAAAGATTATATGTGCGTTTTGAAGGATTTCAACCAACGCGAAAGATTTGCTGTGCTCTTTATAAAGTAGGTCGAATGCGGATTTATTCAGATCGGGATTTTCATAATTCAGGAGGTCCATTAGGATAATTTCAAGTGAATATGGGCTGTAAGATGCAATTGACTGCTCTTGATCATCCGCTATTTGCTTAATATAGCTCGAAGTGACAGGTTCTTCGGCCGGAAAAGCACTCTTTTTGAATTTACTTGCCGCTGTCGTCGATTGCTCGTATTCCTCTTTGAATCGCAACAGCACCTTTCGAAGCTTGAAATCATTCAAATACGAGAATAGCACCTCAATGATTTCCAGTACTTTAAGTTTCATCGTCATCAGGACGAAATTTTCTGGTGTTTCAGCGTAACGAGATTCACTCATAATATACGGGCCTTTAGCGTCGGTATTTGCCTTCGGTTTTAAAGTCATAGAACGCATCATCACAGTCCCAGAGCTTTTGAAAACCCGGCTTCCTTTTCGTTTTTCTTCTTCGAGAGTGGTGACGTCATTAAGTCCACACAGCAACTTAAGCAAAGGGGTAAGTATGCTAAAAACTGATGATAGCGAGGCGTAGAAGCCAAAATCGATTAGTGTTTTACAGATTTGTAAGAAAGAGAGCGTGAGTTCGTTGATGTCTCTTTGGTATGCTTTTTGATACCCTTTAGCAGACACAGTGGTAAAATATTGCTCTAGCATGTCTTGGATTTCATTGTACTTCCCCACATCAATATTATACTTATATAAATCTGAGGTATTGGTTTCGTTGATATCTTTCCAAGCAATGAGATAGTTTGGTAGTGTTATTTGCGGGTAATCTCTGTCAATCCAGAGATTATTGAAAAGCTTAGCAAACGCCGTTCGAAGAGGCACATCGAAATCTCGTCGAGAAATTATCTCAAAGCATATCTGGTAGGTGTAGATCTTTTCGAGTTGATTAATCGCGAGGAAATTTCTCTGGAGGCAAAGATCGCCGAGTAGCTCAATGCAGCTGACAAAGTAGTCGTAGGTTTCTCTGTTTCCTTCATTATGTTGAACAAAGTCTTTGAATTCCGTTAAATTGATCCATTCGCTGAGATGCGTGACAAATACAAACATCTCAGAAGAGTCCCCGTCTCGCCCTTTCTTAATTGGGTAGCAGATCGCATTGAAGATCTCCTCATCTTCAAATATCAGTTTTGCAATCTCTCCTTGATTAGCCAGCATAGCCTCCCCGTTACAGACTGTCAAAGCTCTCAACAAGTTCACAAACCTTGCATTAGTCTTTCTTCTTTTCAGTGCAGAGACCAGTTTTTGTATAATTTCTTTTTTGATTTTTGTCTCAAGGATTCGTTTATTATTCCCAATAAGCTCTGTGAATGTCGGCTCGGAGAGCAGGTCTGATTTAGGATTTGTGAAAACTGACTGATGGAGGAACAGCTCGAGCCATTGTGTCGCATATAATTGATTTGGCCTATATTCACGGATTGTGTGCTTAATAAGTTTATTTGAGAGCTGCAGGACCTGCTTGAACAGTACGTTGGGTATTTCATTCAGAGTAGCCAGTTTAAGTTCGAAAGGAAAGTAGAGAATATCTGCTAATATCTCAATCAAAAACATATCCTTTAGCAGTCTTTGTCTATGAATATGCGTGAAACCTTCGATTTCAAAGGGATCGGCATCTTTTTCCTTTGTTTTCACGACGAACAGTATCAACTGCTTGAGAATGTTGAATATTTTCTTCAAGTTCTCATTTGAGAGGCATGCGTCATGCTTCGCCTTAATGAGTTGACGGAAATTTCTCAAATGTATGATCGCACTATAAGCAAATAGCAGATCCGTTTTTTCTTTCTTGCTGACTTTTTCCACGAAGAACGCATGTTCGCTGGTGTTTCCTGACTCAGCCGCGACAGCGGTTCGATCAGTCGCAAAGTCATGGTCTTTAAGAGCTGTGAAATAGATAATTGGCAAGTCATCAGTTAGGATCCCACTCGCATTCGAGGCCGTTGAATACATGGAAACTCTTCTTTCTCTCTTTTTTCGAAGTGCCGGTTGTTGCGAAATGGCATCTTTCTGGTATTTTTGCTCAGAAAGTGGTTGCATGTAAAGCTGTTGGTTATGATTGAAGACTACACTGTAAGAGTGACCCTCAAGGACTTGCTCTGACTCTTGAATGAGCGGTGAAATAAAATAAGCCAGATTCCTTGAGTCGGATGAGGTTTTTTCTTCGTCTTCGTTCTTGGCGAGGACAGGAATTAAGACTTTGTCGTCAGACTCCTTCAGTATTACAGTTCTTCCCGTGAGAAAATGCCTTAATCTATACGCTTCTTCATCTTGGTGAAACCCTGCTCTAACTTGAACCGGATTTGAATGCTTATTGAAATCTGGACTCTCAATCTCCCAAATTTCAGACACGCTTGAAAATTCTTCGCTATATTCTCCCTTATAGTTTCTGATATACAGTTCAGAGTGGTCTGAATTATAATTCACGTCAGCAGCAAGGTGGCCTTGAAGCTCGGTGTGCTTTAGACGGATGAAATCACCGCTTCGGATTACGTTGCTCTCTGGATAAAACTCTGATTGGAAATGAATCCGCCAAGAGACGCTATTTGATTGGGATAAATGTGCTTCGTATCTTCGTGAATGTGGTAGGAATTCTCTCGCCTGAAGATCCTTATAAACTGGTCTCGCTTCAGTCTTGGGGAGCGGGCAATCGAGATCGATGGGCTTTTGGTTAGTAAAACTCACAAAACTCTCCGTCTTTAACGATTGAATGAAGACTTGATCATGATAAGGGATAAACTCGCCTTCTTGACGAATTTTAAATTTAGGCAAGATCTTGAAAACCATTCGGGAACTGAAATTCGAAGTCAGCTCGAATCGATATGCCGTTTTGTCGTCTTCGGCTACGTTGGTTCTGCCAGACAAAAACAAACCCGAGTCTCTATGCATAAATTGAATCTCATCTCCGAAATTAATCTTTCGGCCGCAAAATGCCTTCAAACTGTTCATATTTGCTCGTTGCTCTTCTTCACAGCGAATCCGAGCCTTCCGAAGATTTGCCTCATAAACCTCATATGCTTCAACGTCGGTTGAGTTACGTGAATGCTTCATTGCTTCATAATGCCTTTTGCTTTTGAGAAGTTTGCTGTAGTTTCTGTGGGCTTCATAGTTCAGACGAGGCCATAACTGGAAAATGAAATCACGACTATTCTGAACTAGACAAAGAGAACGCGAAGCTTGAATGCTATCGATGTCAGTTTCCTGAGGGTCAACAGGAAGAGTTTGGAAAAATACTCGAGTGTCAGCAAATCCAGTGGCTGAGAGGACTCCAGGAGACTTTGTTCCTGCATTAGTCTGCATAATGGCATGGATTGTAATGTAATCTCCGTATGTGAGGTATCTCGTCGTAGCTTGCTTCATAACATTGGGTTGACGTATAGAGTGTTCCTGCAATGTGAGAACTGCTTGAGTTAAGATGTTCATTTCTGATTACAGTAAGTAGTTGCTGTGCTCTATTGATATGCTATTGTGAGTGCTCCTTGTTCTTAATGTAGAAGCGCTTTTATTAGAACTTTATATACTGCTGGCAGCAATTTTAGTGAAAGAAATAAATCAAAATATTCATTCCGTTTGCTATTCAAAGAGACTGTTTATGGATGGAAAAAAAGAGCCTACACTTTGCTTTTCTATGCTATGAATACTTTAAGCAATAAGGTAAGAGCGTATGCCATACTATCGTCAGTTTCTGACGAGTATTTATTTTCTCTTATTTTCAAATTAGAAGTCAGTGCGTTACAAAAAGTTTGGAATAAGTTATAATTCACGCAAATCAAAAATTAGAAAATTCAGAATGAATTTCAATTTGGTGTGTATAACCCAATACCAGCTATATTCGCAGTTTCTAATGTATTGAAACTTGTTTTTTGGTTCACCAGTCGCTTCAAGAAAGTTATAGATCGATTTGGCTATATAATTGTAAATTGACTTATATTGACAGCTAATGTCGTAAAGTAAAGTTCAGATTTATGCTTCTGAATCTATTATCCTATGGCAACGGTTTTATCAGAAAATATTAGCCGAATCTGGAGACTCTGCATATATGATGGTTAGGATTTCAATTTATACTCTTTAATTTCATTCAAATGACTAGATGGTCATATCAGGCTAATGATTGAATTATCACGATGAGCTAATTATATGACTTATTCTTATTTTTGCTGTTCTTGTAACTTTTTTTCTATTTCGGGAACATTTTTTTGAATATTCGCTTGATTCTGTAGAGATGCCATTTTATTGAGTTTCCCAGCATCGTTCAGAAACTGCTCATTCTGGGAAACCGCTTTCTTTAAAAGCTGTGGATCATGTATATCAAAAATTCTTCCCTGAGAATCAAATTCAACTGAACCACGATACTTTGTAGCCTTCTCTTTGATGTTTGTGGGCATGATAATCTCAGAAGTTTTTCGATTTGACAAATTTTTATTTCCCATATTTTTATTCACTCCGATAATTCCAGTCGCAGCTTCTAAGAGTTTGTCGTCCTTCCTGACATTCTCGAAAAACTGATTCTTAGATTCAAATTCCATCGGGGCTTCCTCATCTATTTTCGAAGAATCAGAAATAAACTCGGTGGCTATCAACATTTGACCCACGTTGTCGAAGTCCTTTTTCAAATCGTACCAAGTCGATGAATAGCCGGTGTTTTTAATTATTGCGATTGGGATTTCAGTATGGCCCATTAATATAATTTGCCCTTCTTGGTTCTTATTCCAAAGTTCAATTTTTACGATATTCTCGTTGTGCTTGTGTAATGTAATTGTATCCTTCCAGGTTGGCTTCAGCAGAGTGCCTTTGCTTGCTTTTGTCTTCACGGTTTTTTCGCCGAGTTTGACCACACAAAAGGCTTCATTTAAAAATTGACACTTCTCGAGATCCTGATGAAGCGATGCTTCGAGTGGCTTGACAACCAATGTACCAGTTAATATTGACTCCATTTTGCTCAATCCTTGAATGTTTTTCCCGAGTTTTTTTTGTAAATTTAAGATTATCTTCACTCGGACTAAGCGCCTAATAGATGTAATTCTTTTCTACTGAGCCCCATTTAAGAAGAATAGACAGAATACTGTTCATCGAAAATACTGAATATATTTTTGGTAATAAATTTTGTGCATTTCGAGTCGATAGTGCAATGAGTAAAACGAAAGCTTTCAGCAAGAATGCTAACAAAAATTGCGTTTCTTGATTGACTCTGACCTCCCACTTCTTCCATTATCAGGCATGCTCTCTTGGTGAAGAAAAAAGAGAACGAGTATTATTCTAAGGATTAATTACTGAATAATCAAATCAAGCCTTCTTTGGATTCTCATAAATTTCAACTGTGGATACATACCAGGATTTATGGAATAGCAGAACCCGTAACGTTTTTAAAAGAAGTCCGATAGGTTAACGAACTCACTGTCATATAAAGCAAAATTACCTGCAAATGTTCTTCCGAAAAAAGTTGTTTTTAGCCAAAACCTACCATTATTTCATCCTGAAATCATTGATAATACAACTCCAAGGTTCTGTACGTACTGTGCCGGAAACCATCCTCAATCATGCCTATCTGGGTTGTGAGATAATATTATCGCTAGAACAGTGTTTTCCGTAGTACTGTTTTCTTTCTAACTTTATTAAAAAGAGATGCTAGTAAAATCTCAATCACGCGCTAAACGAATATTCGTATCTCTAAGTATTTCATAGCGATCAGAAAGATTAGATAAGGAGAGAGATTGTGGCTTGTGTGTTCAATTGTGATTTTCTATCCAGATCTCGATAAATCCATATAAATCAGTTTCTAAAATACCCAAAAATTATATTGATATGATCAAATAGATTATGATTCGAAATCTTATTTCCGTAATTTATTGTTTATCCATTCTCCGAGAATTCTTTTCCCGTTCGCGAAAGTATACAGGCCTTTTCCATTGATCAAGTCTTGCTTAAAATCGCCATCAAAACGGTCGCCATTACTTAAATACAAAGTACCAACTCCATCCTTGACGTCATCAGCAAACTCTCCTTCATATTTAGTCCAATAGTCTCCAAGCTTATCGAAATTAGTGTAATCGAACTCACCTGTAAGCCTCGCTGGGGTCTGATGATAGATTGTCCCTCTTCCATGAAATTTGTCATGCTTCCACTCACCTTGATATGCTATTTGACCTGTAGCATAGAAAAGCGTTCCTATTCCATGCATGGTGCCTTCAAACCAATCGCCATCGTAAACTCCTCCGTCTGAGTATTGGAATCTACCCATACCATGCTTCAGAGAATTTAACCTTTGGCCTTCATACACGGAACCATCTGCATATGTTTCAGTGACATACTCGTATTTAGGCATGTAATCGTCTTAATGATAAAAAAATGTAAATACTTAGAAAGCATAAAATGTTTATCTTACTCTTTGCAGGCATTCCAATTGGTTTGTCTCGATATCTTTCAAGAATAGACTGCACTAGGGCATCTGGAGTATATTTATAAGGTACAATTTCAATCTTCTCTTCCGTTTTGTATGGATTCGCAGTCAACGTGTATGACGTTATCTGCTCCTGATCAGTTGCACCTACCCCAGATTTTTGAATGGACTTGCCTTGCTGATTAACATTGCTTGAGTAATTCAAGCTCGGGCTTCCAAGTTGCAAGGGTTTATGATTGTTCTCTTGATTTGCGGGTGCGCTCATTGATTTGGCCATGATTTCTGAAATTATTTTCTCCACCTCAGGTGAGCGTTTATAAACATAAGGTTCTGAGCTTTGGCCAGTTCCACTTTGAACATTGCGCGAATCTAACGTAGGTTTCGCTTTATCCAATGCTTCCCTCCTCGGAGAGGTTGCTCTACCCGCCTGCTGATTATTTTGTCTTGGTGATTTTTGAGTTCTAGAAGGTTGGTTCTTAGGCAGATTGGAATTTGTCCTCGGAGATTGCTGTTTTTTGATTGGGCTACCTTTGGGTGAGCTCCTTCCAGGAGAAGTCCGATTTGCACTGGCTGTAGTTGTCCCTTGCCCTATAGTAGACACTGGTTTTTTTGTCCTAGGAGATAGGTTTGTTTGTGTTCTAGTGCCTGAAGATTGGGTACTAGTTGCAGGTGGTTGAGCTTTATTATTCTTTTCAAGTTGGGGTTGTGGATGGGTGTGCCCTATATTTTGAGGCTTATTGTTCCGATAACTGTTTATGGTTTGATTCGGATGGTTGTCTGGTTGCTGTCCTAAATGTGTATGAGGGTTGCTCATCCTTACAGTGCTCTTCTCAGCAAACTGCTGGGTCGGTTGCTGGTGCTTCTCTTCTTCTCCTTGAAATTCAACCTCTTCACGAAGAGTAGACTTTGGAATCTCTCTTTGAGGCTCAACTTTATGAGTGTCTTCGACATTAGCACTATGAACTACGTGCGCTCGATCGTTCTGCAAAACATTGTGTTTAGCAACTATAGTCTCTTCTCCTCCTCTTCCTCCTACTGCTTCACTATAAGTTAGCTTTTTAACGAAATTCTGAGCATTTCTCCTCCAATCAAGTTGATTTAATTCAGCTACTACCTCAGCAGCGCTTGGTCGATTTATTTCTTCATAAACGACCATTTTCCTCACCAGATTTAACAAATTTTCCGAATAAAGATTCCTTATCGTCTGAAACCGTTGCGCCAGAGCTTCTACACTAAATGTGTTGTCATCCCAATTATAAAAAGCCTCGCAGCTCTCCAAACTCGCTGCATGCAGAATCGTTAACCCAGCGGCAAAAATATCCGATTTGAAGCCATCATGCTTCGGATAGTATTCATCGCTTTCCAGACCTTTCAACAACTCAGGTGATAAGTACGGCCTGACATCGTCATACCCTGATAGACGCTGAAAATAGCCAGGTGCTGAATGACTACTCACAAGAACTGGGTCAGCGAGTTTGTAAACCCCATCCTTCGTCACAAACACGCTTATTGGCTTTATATCATTGGCAGTGATGTTTTCACGGTGCATTGCAGAAAGTGCTGATACGAGACTCTCTAGCAGTTGCCATATTTTCTCTTCTGTGTAAAATTCTTTTGCTTTCTTTTTCGCCTCGATTTCTGTTTCAAGATCCTGCTCAATGTACTCTGTTACCAGCGCGATTTTATAGAAATTAGAGCACAGATTATCATGAGTTTGCGTTGCAAAGCCAATAACTTTGACAATATTTGGGGTATCTAAATTCTTGGAACCGCTTGTCTGGCCCTCACCGCATCTGGCTGCAAGATTCTCAATTTCTTTCTTGAATTCAGTGGTTGATTTAGAGATTATCTCTTTATAAACAACGATTTCGCCTGTGGTCTTATTTTCGAATAGTGATATTTGTCCATAGCGTGGGTCCTCTTTCTTTGAGACAAATTTGAGTTCCGAGGTTAGCGCCTTAATGTCAACGGCCTTCTTTGCTGCAATATTTCCCATATCAAAATCTAACAAAAATTATCAAAATAATTTAATTGAACCGTTCTATAAATACATTTAATATCTCTGAATATTTTTGTTTGCTTGAAGACTGCTCGTGTTTGAGAAAAAACCCTTGAAGAGAATCTATGAAATATAATAATTAGCAAGTGTTCGGGACAATCAAATTGATGTTGAGTTCCCTGTAGATAAATCTGACAAGCTCGAACAATAATGATTAAGCGAGGCTTAAATAGACTTAGTATGAAGGACGATTCTCTCGCAAAAGTTGGGTTTCTATTTGTGTTCTTAGTTACAAATAAACTAAGTATGAATGAATAAAAATATTAGTTTACATTTCCCAATAACCAAAGAAATTTGTAATCATGAAAAATCTTCATTTGAATGCTCGATTAGACATGTAATCATGTTCTAAAATATGTATCAACAATTTTAGAAATGCTAAATAAAAAAACATTATTCGATAACTGAAGGAGCAGCGGGACGAGAACAATATAACATTTTGAAATACTAATAATAACAAGGAAAACCACTTAAATATTCACTTATTCTGTCATTTCAGTTGAACTTCTGTTCAGTGAAGGCTTCTTGGATGACTCAAAGGGTTTCGTCCCTGTAAAATTAGTCAGATCCTTCAGTTTTTCAGGGTCGCTGCTTGTCGACCGAGTACTTGATGCGCTCATCGGACTTGATGGTCTATTGCGACAAATGCTAGATGTAAGTACAGTTGATCCTTTCGAGAGCACGATATTCGCTGTAGGAACCATCGTATTGAAGTTCATCGTGCGTCTATTTGATTTATTCTCAAGTTTATACTTTTCATTTTCGCGTAGCAATGCTTCGAGCCTCTTCTCGAGTTTAGCCATGTTCTCTTGCTGTTCGTTTTTAAATATTAGGAAGCTATCCTTTTCAGCATTCCACTTCGCCCGCTCCTTCTCATGCTCGAAAATCAAACTACATTTTCTCGCTTCCGACTCTTTCAGCTTTTGATCAATTTCTTCAAGCTTTTCTTTCATTAATTGTTTCTCCTTCTCGTGAGCTTTTTGAATCTCGACAAACTTTATATCCTTCATTTCCTTGTATTTCTCAAGCTCTTTTTTCAATTTTTTCTCGTTTTCAGTAAGCTCGCTCACTTTTTTCTCAAGGTAGGTCTTGCCCAATTTCGCTGAAGGGTCTGGCTTCTTCTCACTTGCAAGCTTGATTTGTTTCTCAAGCTTTTTAATTTTATTCTCAGCTTCTTGCATAGCAATACGATGACTTTCGTTTAACTCTTCGATTTGCTGTTGATATCGGCTTTCAACGGTGGACAACAGAGCGCTTTGAGTCGTTTTGGTCTCTTCTTTATCTGAACTTCTATGTTTCTGGATTTGCTGGATGGCGACCTCGAAATTTTTCTGGGCTTCAATCAAGTCAGCCTTGCATTGGTTCTTCTGTTGCTCCAAGAAAGAGAACTTCCCAATCCACAGCGTCTTCTCTCTTTCATAGCTGGCTTCAAGATCAGAGTGTTGCTGATCAAGCGCATGATATTGGTTTCGAATCGCTTCAATTTCTGCAAGTAACTTGGCTTTTTCGTTATTGAACTGCTCTTTGAGATCATAGATTTGAGCAGATAGTTGCTGGTTTTCTTGGTGAAGCCGCTTCTCAATTTCAGCTTTCTTGTTTTCGTTAGCAATCAGCTTCTCGTGTAGCCCGGCCTTTTCTCGCTCCAGTTGCGAAAGCTGTCCGTTATATGTTGCCTCTATTTCTTTCAAAGATTTCTTCACTCTTTCGTATTTGTCTTCAGCTTCGATTTTCTCCTCTTTCGCTTTTTCGAGTTTTTCGTTCAATTCTTGTGCAAAGTCCTGCTTTTGAGATTCTTTTTAATGCGTGTGTTATAACCTCATATGAGAAATAGATCAGTTTACTGAGCTTCTCTTCATAATGCTTGACCGCATCGTCTATCTGCTTTTGCTGCTCTTCTATCTTTTTGGCTAGGAACTCATTCTATGAGGGAAATGAATATAATTTAACGCTCAGGTTCCAAAATTACCTGTTGCTTGCTAAGAGCGATATCACGACCATACTCAACCTGCCTGCTAATGTTATCATCACTTAACTTCTGATTCCTAGAGTGTAAGAGTAATAATTTTTCAAGAGCAAGTGAAAATAATTACTTTATTTTGAGCTCTTCTAGTTTTTCAAGCAGAGCTTTCTTTTCTTCCAATAGCAATGACTTTTCCTTGTCGAGCAACGCCTCTTTTTTCGAGAGATTGAGCTTCTCTTGATCACGGTTCTTTTGCAGCAGGAAAATATCCTTCTCTTTCTTGGCGTTTTCAACTGTCAAAGTTTCAATTCTTGCGAATAGCTTTGCCCTTTCTTCTGAAAAATTCTTCAAGTGCTGTTCAAGGGAAGCAGTGCTGCTTGTCTGGAACTGATGGATTGTTTCTCGTGTTTCTTGTAGATGCTTTTCTAATGTTTCGACGGCTTGATTCTTCAAAGCGATCTCTTGATCATGCTGCTGTTGAATATTGGTCAATATCCTTTCGTTTTCTCTAAGCTCTTCTCGCAGAGTCTGGAGCTCTTCTTCATGAGTGGTTTGCTCTTCTTTGAGCTTACATTCGTATTCTTCGATAGTTTTATTCAATCTCGCTTCATACCGCTCTTTTTCTTCAAGGATTCGGGTTTCTAATCGCTCCTTCTCTTGTTGGAACATTTCTTTGAGGTCATGGAGGTTCTTTTCGGCCAAGCTTTGAACATCACTGATTTCTTGTTGATTTTTATTGCTCAGACTCTCGATCTTCTTTTCAGCTTCTTTCAGTTTAGCTGCAAACTTACTCTCCACTTCTTTGGCGATTTTAATTTTCTCTTCTTCAATGCCTTGGATTTGAGCGTTAAGTCTCTGAAGTTGTTCATCTCGGGCTTGCAACTCACTCTTCAATGCGTCCATTTCCCTCTCAGCCTCAGAATTCCCGTGCTTCAATCGATCTTCGAGCTCGTTATTCTTTTCGGCAAGGCTTTCCACTTGCTGAGTGAGACGCTTCTTTATTGCTTGAAACTCGCTCTCTATCCGAGTAATATCATTTTTGTGAGCTTCTTTTAGTTCATTGATAGCCTTCTCTTCGAATTCCCCACTCGCTTTATGTGACTCTATCATGCTCAGCGAAGCTTCATAAGCTCGCTTGGTTTCCAAATGCTGAGATCTTGATTCTTCGAGTTGGAGTTCCATAAACTCGATCTTCTGCTGCATGAGTGCCTTTTCTTTCTCGAAACCACCTTTCATTATTTTGAACTAGAAAGAGATTAAATATTGAATCAGTCCAATAGACTGCTGGAATACATTTTCCTCTTTGCTTGATAACAATTCTTCAAGTTTAGCAATTCTGTTCTTAAGTTCATTGAGTGCGGATTCATGCTTCTCTCTGAGCTCCTTCTGTTCCCGAGAGGCTAATTCTCTCGTTTCGTTTAATTCCTGCA